>Ga0105355_10000218_pt1 | contig 51253 bp, 42 predicted proteins | sample GOMGulsemesocosm_2_FD_83508 | JGI IMG/M metagenome (GOLD analysis project Ga0105355, IMG submission 83508) | Methane-oxidizing microbial communities from mesocosms in the Gulf of Mexico - GOM9C Gulf of Mexico | ecosystem: Environmental > Aquatic > Marine > Cold seeps | place: Gulf of Mexico...
ACTCTACAAAAAAATTAAAGATAGAGAGAGTTATGCCAGCGATCGCGAGAACTGAAGCGATATAAAACCATCGTTTGAGACCATATAAGCTCCATATACCAATCATCATGATTGATATGAAAATCGACGACAAGCTTAGTTTCGTGGCTCCTGGAAAGTACTGTTCCGCAGTAGGGGCAACTATCAGCAATATAAGCAGCCCAACCAACATATAAATGAAATTTCCCTGTTTCATAAAGCCTCAGCGGTAGACCTTTCTGTTTCTATTGGAAGTGCTCAATACCCTGTGAAGAGGTGCATTCGAGTTCGTAGCGTTCCCTGGCTGCAGTTCTACGAACAGGCTTTCCTTTCAGATCTTCAATTTTTTGAAGCAAACCGTTGCAATAGTCCTCAGTATTTTCATTCGTTGTTTGAGTGTCTGTTTTAAAATTGTAAGGTGGATATGTTTCTTGCGACATCGGGCTTGAGGACTCCGGTTCAAAAACAATGGATTGGTTTGTTCCATTATCTCTAGCAAAAGAGATCAAAGGAGTAAGGATCAGAAAGAGGGCACACAGCTTTGTAGATTTCATGGATACATTCTCCAAATATCTTAGTCAAACTGTTTTAGGGTTCCGTACAACAATCTTATTTTGAAATTCAACAATAGTGAACAGGGATATATGTTTCTTGTAAGGTTATATGTATCAAAATTTACTACATAAGTCTTATTTTTAGTGTTATTAGTTTTGGAGTAGACTTAAAAATAGACGCCTTAAAGGTCTTGCACATCAGTGACCTCTTTGTAGAGGAAGGACAATATTTTTACGCCCATTTTGTATTTATGCTTATAAATGGAGAGTGAATGACCCAAGCCATAAAACATGTTGTAAGAGCAGTCTTAATTCCAATTTTTATGCTGGCTACTCTCGCTGGCTGCTCAACCTCCCCAGTTACATCACAGCTAAAATTCAACTCGCTGATTATCCATAACAACTCAGATGTCGCACTCAAAGACGTAAAAATTAAAGTGGAGAAAACTGGCGCACTTGCCTATTGCAGCTTGATCCTTCCTGAAAGCTCTTGTTCGACAGGTTTTCCTGACAAACGTTATCAAGGCAACCCTATTTACATTTCTTGGACGCACAATGGACAGAGCAATGTGGCCGGCCCCGTAATGGTAGAACTTCCGCAAAAAACATATAGTGAAAAAGGTGCTAGCGCTTTACTTGAATTCACTTCACCTGAGTTAATTTCTGCGCGATTTGTTTACTAATAAGCATACATAGTAACTAGAGGTTGGGTGGTGCGCTGTTATTAATTGCCCAGGAATAATTTGGTACATACAAAACCTACTTGGTAGGTCGCAGGCTGTGAAAGAGGGAGCAAGGCAAGCGAGGTGACTTTAAGTTTTTTCTGGTTTTAAAAACGCTTATTACACCAATGGAGGTTCTCCATGTATCTGGATTTGGCTTTACTCGCGGGTTGTGCGTTGTTGTTTAGCTGTGTGGCTGGTCGGATTGAAAAATCTTCGATCACAGGGCCAATCGTCTTTATTCTCTTTGGATTTCTTATTGGACCACTCGGCCTTGACTGGTTATCTCTGGAAGTAAAAGCTAATACTCTCAAATTTTTGGCCGAGCTAACCCTTGCTTTGGTGTTATTTATTGATGCAGCCACCGTTGATTTAAAAGTTCTACGCCGCGAATCAACTATTCCAGTACGGATGTTATTGATCGGGCTACCTTTGACCCTGTTATTCGGCTTCGGAACAGGCGTCGCATTTTTTAACGAGCTTTCATTAATCGAGGTGGCGTTGCTCGCAACTATCTTGGCGCCCACCGACGCGGCGCTCGGCCAAGCGGTACTTAAGAATGAATCGGTACCTGCTAATTTACGACAGGGTTTAAATGTAGAAAGCGGCCTGAATGATGGGATCTGTGTTCCCATACTGTTTGTATTTCTGGCTCTTGCTGTAGGCGGATCAGATCATGGTTCCGGTGATCATCTGGCGCTGATGTTACTAGCAGAAGAGTTAGGGATTGGTTTGTTAGTGGGTGTAGTGCTGGTACTACTGACCGTTTATATGATCCGTTATGCTCGTTCACGTGATTGGTTGACTCATACCTGGATTCAAATCCCGGTTATTGCGCTTGCCATCACCTGTTTTGCCACGGCTCAGTATGTGGGTGGAAGTGGCTTTATCGCCGCGTTTTGTGGCGGCTTATTGTTTGGACACCTTTTAAGAAATCACCGCGAAGAGTTTTTGCGTGCAGCAGAGGGCACAGGGGATACCTTTGCGCTCATTACCTGGGTTCTATTCGGCGCGGCTGTCGTGGGACATTCTATAGGTAACCTCACATGGGCGATTGTTGGTTATTCAATTCTGAGCCTGACCATCATTCGTATGCTACCTATTTTTGTTTCGTTATTAGGATCTGGCACCCCAACCGAAGCTAAATGGTTTTTAGGCTGGTTCGGACCGCGTGGTTTAGCGAGCGTCGTTTTTGCGGTTATTGTCATCAATGAGAACCTTCCCCATGGTGATACGATCACCACAACAGTTTCTGTAACGGTTGTGCTTAGCATTGTATTACACGGGATTACAGCTAACCCCTGGGCGAGGCGTTGGGGCAATAAAAACAAGCAATAACAGAATGATAGGGCGGTGTTCTGTAACTTTTATTGTGTTATGTTTAAGGTAACTCGAAGCGCTAATTGATGCGTTTGTTGTTAGAGCTAAAAATGCCTGGTCACTGAAATATACAGTTGAACGGAGGAACACATGCTCGATTATGTGGCATTAGGAATTCTAATCTTCGCATTCATTACACTGTTTTACGGCATCATTGCCATTCACGATATCCCCTACGAAATCTCAGTACACCGCAATCATCCGCATCAGGATGCCATCCATTATGCTGGTTGGATTAGTCTCTTTACTCTGCACGCCATCTGGCCTTTTCTGTGGATTTGGGCAACCTTATATCGTGAAGATAGAGGTTGGGGCTTCGTGAAAGAGGGGGCCGCTGAAGGCGGTAGTTCTCCTGGGGAAACGCAGCTAGCCACTATTGAACAGAGGCTCGATCAATTAGAAGCGTCTTTCAAAGCTTCTTCTGCAGATAAGCAACGTGAAGGGGAGAGTGAATAATGGATTTATTATTAATACTCACCTATGCCTCTATCTGCATTGCTATATTCAAAATTTTCAAAATTCCGCTGAATAAATGGACAGTTCCCACTGCTATATTGGGCGGAATTTTTCTTATCGGCGCGCTGATTTTATTAATGAATTACAACCACCCCTATTCAGAAATGAGTCGGCAGTATTTTGTTACCACGCCGATAGTGCCTAATGTGAACGGACAAGTGATCGGAGTGCCTGTTAAGGGTAATGTTCTGCTTGAAAAAGGTGATGTGCTATTTCGTCTTGATCCGGAACCTTTTCAGAACAAAATTGATTCACTTAAATCAAGAATGTCTGCTGCTAAAGCTGATTACTCCCGTGCGAATGAGCTATTTAAACGTGACGCTGGCAGTAAACGTGATCTTGATTTAGCGACGGCTAATTTAAATGATCTAAAAGCGCAGCTGGCACAGGCTGAATACCAATTAGAACAAACAACTGTAAGGGCTCCAGCGAAGGGTTATGCAACTCAAGTTGCCTTAAGACCGGGCATGCGGGCAGTGAGTTTGCCGTTGCGCCCGGTGATGGTATTCGTGAGTGCTGAAGGCCACTATCTGATCGGTTGGTTCAGGCAAAATAGTCTGTTACGTCTTGAAGCGGGTAGTGAAGCGGAAGTGGCATTTGACGGCATTCCCGGTACCGTTTTCACTGGCGAGGTTCAAATGGTTATGCCCGCTTTAGCAGAGGGCCAGGTACAGGCAACAGGGAACCTGATCAGTGCACAAATGTCGCCACGTGCTGGTCGCATCCCTGTTTTGATCAATATTACCGACCCAAGATATGAAGCCTATGCCAGTAAAGTTCCTGGTGGGTCATACGCACAGGTAGCGATATACAGCGAACATTTCCACCATGTGGCGATTATGCGCAAGATTTTATTACGTATGTCTGCGTGGATGAATTATCTCTTCCCATTCCATTAAGTTGGTAATACGTGATTGCGCAAAGCTTTGGAGATGCTCAAATGGTACATAAAAGAAACACCCTAACCGCAATCGGGTTTACGCTCTTTATGACCGCTTGCGCAGCGCCATCACAGGGACCATCTCAAGCCGAAGTGGTCGAAAAAGCCTTACCTGAAACCACCGATATTGCCGCTAAATGGGGCAGGATAGTCAGCGAGGGGACGGTTAAAGATGGTTGGCTTGCCTCTTTCAACGATGAAAAATTGGAACTAATTGTTAATGAGGCATTAAAAAATAACCGTGGCTTGGCAGCGGCATCTGCTAATTTGGATATTGCGGCCGGAATGGCCACGCAAGCCGGTGCACAATTAATGCCTGCTGTCAGCGTAGGAGGCGGCGGGCAAAGCACCAGTCGAGGAGGTAATAGTACAAACACCTCCGGGATCTCCTTGAATGTGGAATGGGAAGTCGATGTCTGGGGTAAGCTTCGTGCAGGAGCCAGCGCAGCCGAAGAATCCTTCCGTGCCACGGAAGCTGATTTTGAATTCGCTCGCCAATCTCTGGTTGCACAAACTGCTAAAGCCTGGTTTTTAGCCACTGAAGCAAATCTACAGAAACGCTTGTCTGAAGATTCAGTAAAGATCTATGGGAAAATACTGGAAATTTCGCAAACGCGGGTAGAAGTTGGCAAAGCGCAACAGCAGGATGTGTTCCTCGCCAAAGCAGATTTAGCCAGTGCAGAGGAACGACAACGCCAGGCAATGGGTGCTTTCGATCAATCAGTTCGTAGCCTTGAGGTCATGCTGGGCCGCTATCCTGCTGCCGAACTGGAAGTGCCTCGTGAGTTTGTTCCTGTACCTCCCAGCATACCAGTCGGTGTCCCATCAGAACTGCTCGAGCGACGTCCGGATTTGATCTCAGCAGAGCGACAAGTAGCGGAAGCCTTTCAACGAATTCAGGTTGCAAAGGCCGCAAAATTACCCAGTATTTCTCTAACGGCTTCAGGAGGCAGCTCTAGTAATGAGTTGTTTGATCTTATTGGCGCAAGCAGTGGGTTTTTCTCAATTGGCGCTAATTTTCTCGCATCCTTAGACGTAGGAGGGGAGCTGCAGGCGCAGGTTGAAATTGAAACTGCGCAACAGGAAGCCGCGCTGGCAGCCTATGGGAACACTGCATTACGTGCTTTTAATGAAGTTGAGTCCGGCCTAACCAGCGAAACGCTATTACAGCAGAGGGAGTCGTTATTAGCTTCTGCCGTTGAGAATAATGAGAATGCTTTAAAGGTTGCTGAAACCCAGTATGAGTTTGGGCAAGTTGATTTGCTGAGTGTCCTGCAGATGCAGACAAGAGCTCTTAATTCACAAATTTCGCTAATTAGAATAAAAAATGCACGACTAGCACAACGTGTTGATTTACACCTCGCCTTAGGCGGTGATTTTAATCAATAGACGCAATAAAAATCCTAATTTTAGGAATGAATCGTGGTTACTAAGGACTATTCAATGAAATACCAGCTTCAGAAGAAGCTTGTTTGTCTATTAACCTTTCTCGCGGCCATATTCTGCATGACAACGTCGGTACAAGCTGCCTCCTATGCGAAGGTCTTTAAGAAAGTTGATTCAGCTGTCGTGGTCATTCATTCGCAGGAAAAAGCTCCGGGGGCCTCGTCTAATCAAGCAACGATGAAAAGTTTAGGCACCGGAATGGTTGTTTCAAAAGAGGGGCTGATTATGACGGCGGCTCACGTTGTTCAAATGAGCGATAAGCTGATTGTTGAGTTTGTTGATGGGGGGAAATTTCCAGCTCATGTTGTCTCTTCTTCCGTCGTTGCAGATGTATCACTAATCAAGCTCAATCAGCTTCCCGATCAATTGCACATAGCCAAGTTAGGTAACTCCGATAAAATCGACATAGGTGATGAAGTTTTTGTGATTGGAACACCTTATGGGGTTAAACACACCTTAACGGTTGGTCACCTCAGCGGTAAACGTTTGGCGAGTATTTTAGGACCACAACTTGGCGAAATTGAATTTCTGCAAACCGATGCCGCTATTAACAAAGGTAACTCTGGTGGTCCTTTATTCAATAGAAAAGGCCAAGTCGTAGGTATTGTGAGCCATATTAAGTCGGCTTCCGGTGGTAGTGAGGGGTTAGGGTTTGCGACATCTATAAATGTCGCACGCAGGTTGTTGCTAGAAGAAAAAGCAGTTTGGACAGGACTAGACATTATTCCTATTGAAGGTGACTTGGCAGCAGCATTAAACGTGCCTAGCGGAGGCATGTTGGTGCAGCGTGTCGCCAGAAACTCATTGGGCTATTTTCTTGGTTTGCGAGCAGGTAAGTTGCCCATAACGATTGGGAATCAACGAATTTTGATTGGCGGTGACGTAATGCTTTCTCTTAATGGCATACAGCTCAATGAAACGGAAGATGCGTTAAAAGCTAGGGATGAGTTGATAAAACTTCCCTATGGTTCTCGAATTGATGTTGAGGTATTACGGGCTGGGCAAGTTAAAGCTCTGTTTACCAGTAAACAAGAGAATCTAAACGTTTTGCCGTGAATAGTTAACGTTAAAACTGTGTTCTTAACCATTATCGAATAATTAAGAGATAAAAGTGATGATTAGGTTTGTAAGCTGCATAAAACGGAAACAGGGCATTACACCTGAAGAGTTCCAGAGATGCTGGGATGCCCCTCAGTTTCAAACACATATCAATAATATTGCTGGTGTACTTAATGCAATTAGAGGTGCTAAATATCGAACACTTCATGTTGAGGCAAATTCGCTGGCCCGACAGTTACGTGAAACTGATGTTGAGCCTTTTGATGGCACAATTGAGTACTGGTGGAAAAGTGCTCAAGAGTTTCAGGACCGTATTACAACGCCAGAAGTTGAATCTGCTTTAAAAGAGATGAAAACATTTCAAGAGTCATTCGTTGATAGCGCCAACTGTTCAGTATTCTTTACAGAGTTCGATGATTAGTTAGGTAAGTAAAAGCCTTAAGAAGAAGTTAAATGTGCCGATTTTGGACGACCAACTAAAGTAGGAAACATTTTAATGATTTTTCAATACAAATAAATATTTTTGATTATCCAAGTAAAGTTGGAAACTAGTTAGCGTTTTTTTATGTCCATACCGTCTCGCGTGCTGAATCGCTATAGGTCAGTGTGATTCATCAAGAGGGGGTATTACCGGAACTTGTAAGGCAGCTATCGACCGGTTGAGATCACAATCCAAAGCAGACATTAGAAGCTAAAGAACCAAAAATGCGTTGATTTCGGAGTCCATCTGCTGGCTTTAAATAAAGGTAGAAAAACTTCACCGCATACCCAACCGTTCAAAAAAGAATCCCTCTTTAACTGAACGGCTGGTGCTTGTAATTACCTTATGTTTTTACGAACGTCCGTCTATGAGCAATCCGATAAAGAACAGGCAACACCAATAACGTCAAAAGTGTGGATGAAATAATGCCACCAATCACTACCGTTGCTAGCGGTCGCTGAACCTCAGCGCCTGTTCCTGTATTGAGCGCCATCGGCACAAACCCTAGGCTGGCTACCAACGCGGTCATTAACACAGGTCGTAACCGAATCATTGCGCCATCAATAATAGCTGAGACAAGGTCACCTCTTTCATGCCAAAGATCGCGTATAAATGCCAGCATTACCAAACCGTTTAGCACCGCAACACCCGATAGTGCGATAAAGCCAACGCCCGCGGATATGGAGAGAGGCATATCGCGTAACCACAGGGAAATGATGCCACCTGTTAAGGCCAGAGGAATGCCGGTAAAGATGATTAAGGCATCTTTTAAGGAGCCGAAGGCCATCACTAACAAGCCTAAAATGAGTGCAAGGGTGATTGGAACGACAATTGACAGGCGCTTGCTGGCGGATTCCAGTTGCTTAAAGGCTCCACCATAATCCAGCCAATAACCCGCGGGAATTTTCACATCTTGTTTGATACGAGCCTTAACTTCGGCAACAAACGATCCTAGATCCCGTCCTCTAACGTTTGCGGTAACCACAATTCTGCGCTTGCCGTTCTCTCGGCTAATTTGATTAGGCGCCGGGGCAATATCAAGGGTTGCGATTTCTGATAGCGGAACATAGCCCCCGTTGGGTAGTAGAATCGGCAGTGACTTTAAGCCTTCGACATCTCTGCGCGCGGGTTCAGGAAGGCGCACCACTAGGCTAAATCGCCGGTCACCCTCAAAAATTATACCCGCAGACTCTCCACCAATGGCCGCAGCAAGGACACGCTGAAGTTCGGACACGCTTAAGCCATATTGGGCAAGTGCCATGCGTTTGGGACGAATAGAAAGCATCGGTAAGCCAGTGACCTGCTCGACTCTGAGATCCGTCGCACCCTCAATAGACTCAACCACTTCTCGAATGGCTTCAGCGGATGCCAGCAGTTGCTCAAGGTTGTCACCAATAACCTTAATACCGAGGTCGGCTCGCACCCCTGAAATGAGTTCGTTAAAACGCATTTCTATCGGTTGTGTTAGCTCATAGTTATTGCCCGGTTGCTGAGCCACGGCATCATGTATTTCATTGGCCAACTCGGCATGTGTTTGATTGGGGTTTGGCCATTGTTGCCGCGGTTTTAGCATCACAAAGGTATCAGCGATATTGGGCGGCATGGGGTCGTTAGCGACTTCAGGCGTGCCGATTCTGGAAAAAATGGTTTCAACCTGTGGGAATACTTTGATGCGATCTTCCAGCAACGTTTGCATTTCAACGGCTTGCTCCAAGCCCGTGCCGGGAATGCGTATGGCCTGTATCAGAATGTCCTCTTCGTTGAGTTGAGGGATGAACTCAGAACCCAAAGTAGTGGCTAGCCAGCCGGAAATTACCACTAACATAACGGCTGCGAAGAGTACGAGTTTGCGACATTCGATGGCTGCCACTAACAAGGGTTTATAGAGTGATTTTGCCGCGATAATAAAGCGGCTTTCCTTTTCGCTGACTTTGCCACTCATAAACAAGGCTACCGCTGCGGGAACGATAGTCAGCGAGAGAATCAATGCCGCTATTAATGCCATGACAACGGTCGCCGCCATGGGGTGAAACATTTTCCCTTCCACGCCGCTGAGTGAAAACAAAGGGATATACACCACCGTGATGATGGTCACGCCAAACAAGCTGGGGCGAATGACTTCATTGGTGGCCTCAAAGACGAGGTTGAGTCGTTCCTTGAGTGGCAACTTAACGCCAAGGTGGTGCTGAGCTTCGGCAAGTCTGCGAATGGCGTTTTCAACAATGATCACGGTGCCATCAACAATAAGGCCAAAATCCAACGCCCCAAGACTCATCAGGTTGGCAGAAACACCTGTTTGCACCATGCCAGTGATGGTTGCCAACATGGCTAACGGAATAACCGCTGCGGTGATGAGGGCCGCACGTACGTTGCCAAGCAACAGCAGAAGCACAACCATGACCAGCAGGGCGCCTTCCACCAGGTTTTTCTGTACCGTAGCGATGGCCTTATCAACCAAGGTGGTGCGATCGTAAACGGCTTCAACCTTGGTGCCTTCGGGCAAAGATTGCTTGATTTCTTGCAGCTTCGTGGCAACTGCTTGTGATACTGCCCTCGAGTTTTCACCGACTAACATCATTGCGCTGCCCATCACGGTTTCCTGCCCGTTACGAGTAGCGGCGCCAGTGCGTAGCTGTTTGCCTATAGCTACTTGCGCGACGTCGGAAATTTTGACCGGTACGCCATTAATATTTTTTACAACGACCTGTTCAATGTCGGTAATCGTTTGTAATTGCCCCGGCGACCGAACCAGCAGTTGCTGGCCATTACGCTCAATATAGCCCGCACCACGGTTATTGCTGTTATTACGCAAAGCAGTCGTAATGTCGGCAATGGAGGCTCCAAAACTCAGCATTTTCTGAGGGGAGGGCGTGACATGGTATTGCTTATCAAAGCCGCCAATGGTGTTAATTTCGGTGACACCGGCCACCAAAGCCAATTGTGGTTTGATAATCCAATCCTGTATCTCGCGTAATGCTGTCGCATCATAAGGGATTCCGTCTGGCTGAGTCGCATTTGGCAACGCTTCGACGGTGTACATGAAAATCTCACCCAAGCCTGTAGCGATTGGCCCCATGGTAGGCTCAAGCCCAGCAGGTAAGGTGCTTTTGATGACGCTCAAACGTTCATTAATCAAACTGCGGGCAAAAAACAGGTCCGTGCCCTCAGTAAAAATGACCGTGACCTGTGATAAACCGTAGCGTGACAAAGAACGTGTATGGGATAGGTTCGGCATACCTGCTAACGCCGTTTCGACCGGATAAGTAATACGTTGCTCGGTTTCTAAGGGCGTATAGCCCGGTGCTTTAGTATTGATTTGCACCTGCACATTGGTGATGTCTGGTACCGCATCGATAGGCAGCTTTTGATAGCTCCACGCACCGACACCCACCAAGACTAAAACCAGGGACAGCATGAGCCAACGTCGCGCAATAGAAACGCGCAATAGTGATTCAATCATGAGTGTTATCTCCTAGTGTTGATGTGATGCGCCGGATTTTTCAAGATCGGCTTTAATCAGGTAACTGTTTTCAACCACGTACTGATCACCCGCGTTAAGTCCTTCAAGAACCTGAGTGACGGCACCATCGGTGACCCCTAAGGTGAGGGGGCGGGCTTCGTAGCGAGTGCCTGCCTGGATAAACACAACATCCTGCTCGTTGACGGATTGCAACGCCTGGTTATAAACCACCAGTGGTACCGGCGTTTGCTTGATGATCACACGACCAGCAAGTAATAATCCCGGCGCCCATTGTCCGCTGCTGTTATCCAGAGCAACTCGCGCGCGTAAAAAGGGCTGGGCCGTATCGCTGGGTAACAGGTTGGAGATAACGGATTCCGTTTTCAGATAGTCAGAAGAGATAGTGACTGGTTGGCCCACAGAAACGTGCTGAGCCTGGCTAGGGAAAACCTTAAACTCAACCCAGGTTTTGTCATAGTTGGCAACGGTTAGCAGGGCTTGCTGTTGTGCCTGTTCGCCGGGATTGCCGTTTCGATTTGTGATGATGCCTGAAAGGGGAGACGTTAAGCTGTAACGCTTCAGGCTTTCATTTGACTCGACTTGCGCCACAATATCGCCCTTTGTGAGCTTGTCACCAATATTGCCCTGGATTTTAATGATAGTGCCGGGGAATCGTGCGCGGATGTGACTGACGCCACTCGGGTCAGCGACTATTTTTCCGTAAACCGTGATGGTTTTATTGATGTCACCTGAACTCGCTAATTCACTTTTTATACCGGCCTTGGCTGCAATGTCAGAAGGGATTTCAACACGACCTTCATAAGAATCAAAATTCCATTGATAGTGCTCGCCAGCAGTATTGAGTGTGACGCTAATATCAAAGGAATGGGGTGCGTTCACGGTTTCTGTGCTTAACCAGACGCCGTTAATCGGTGTGAAGTTGAGCGCATTAACTTGTCCGTTCAGGCGTGTTAACTCAACATTCAGTTGCGTATTTTTATCATTAACAGGGGTGTCATTTCTGGTTACCCATGCGCGGAAAGCCGAGGCGTCTTGCTGCTCAATAAACAGTAATTCAACGACGGTGTGTTCGCTGGATAGCAGCTTGCCACCATGGGGGCCTTTTTCGCTTTCCATGTGATTGCCGTGTTCATCGCCATGTTCGTCGTGCCCGTCACTTGCTTCAGCAAGGCGGGTATTCATGGCACTTAAAAGTAGCGCGCTAACAAACGCTAAGGTTACAAATAGAGGGTGGGAACGTCTGAGTGTCATTGTGATAATCCTAAAAGTTCTTTGCGTGGCTGATACTGTGATGCAGCCAAGGGTTCGGCGATCAACTGTTCTATCTCAGCGCCATAGCGCTGACCGGCTGATGCTGCCTCGATTAAATTGCGGCGAGCGGAGAGCACTTCTTGTCTCACGGTTAAGTAATCCAGATAGCTGTACCGACCCAGTTGATAGGCTTTTTGCGTTTCCTTTAGTGCTTGCTGCAACGAAGGGATAATGCTGCTTTGCAGCTTTTCTACTGTAAAAATTGCCTGCTGCCGGTTACTGAAGGCGCGATACAGCTGTGTATGTAGCTTTTGCAGCATCACGGTTTTGTTAATGAATACTTCGTCCCGTGCTGCCTTTGCTGCAACAACGGAACCAGCGTTACGTTTAGGCGAAAACAGTGGCAGACTAAATCCAGCCACGAGTGCCGTATCATCGCTGTCCTGAAATTGGCGGACGCCAACAGACCAACGAATATCACTGTGTGTTTGAGTTTTTGCCAACCGTACTTCAGCGTCTTTCAGCCGTTGCTGTGAGGCAAAAATTTGGAGTGCTGGGTTTTGTTTAACACGGGCATACAGCTGCTCAAATTTAGCGTCCTCACTAAACTCAAATAAGTTGCCCAGGGCTTTTGTAAATGACGGTTTGTTTTCTCCCCATAGGGCCGCCAAAGCCACATTGAAATAGCTCAATTGTTGCTTCTCAGAGGAAACGGTTAAGTTAGCTTGCTCCGCCGCAGCCTGCGCCCGCTTAACGTCAGCATCTGCTATCGCGCCAGCCTGAGCTCGTTTTTCAACTTCCGTGCGTGTTTCCTTCGCCATTTGAGAAGCATCAATCGCTAGGGTAACGCGTTGTTGCGCGGCTAAGACATCGACATAACGGCGAGTTACTTCACCGATGAGCTCCAGCGCATCAACTTGGCGCTTTGCTTTCAGCAAGGCGATACTGTTATCTGCAACTTGACGGCGGGCGTTTCGTTTATCACCTATCTCAATGATCGACGCTAAGGATAGTGTTAGCTCGGCGCTCCTTGAACCACTAAAATCGTCAGAGCCAGCAAAATTTTCTGCCTCAAAATCGAGTTCATAGGCGGGGCGTAAGCTCGCTGTTTTTTGTTGCGCATTGAGAGCAATGTTCCGAAATTCAAAAACCTTGAGAGAAGGGTTTTGTTCGAGCGTTTGCTGGATTGCAGTGGTCAGTGTTAGCGGATATTCACTAGCACCGGCGTTAACCGGTATTAATGAAAAGAGCAGTGGCAAAAGCCAGAATAGAGGCCGTCGCCGAGAGATGGCCAACCAGTTTGCACACGGGCATGACGCATTCGACTTATAAAGCATGTGTGAATCCTACGTTTAATAATGAGATAGACGCAGAGCGCCTTTACAGAAGCAAAAGCGCTCTTGGTATTATTAATGTGCGTAAGATTAGATTTTAGGAGGGCGTAATAACGAGGAGCCAGGGGCTTCAACTTGTGACGAATCGTACTCGACAAGCAAGGTGTCTGTAATGTCAGCAGGGGGCGCTAACGCAGAGTCAGACAGCATGATAAAGGCACAACAGTAGCAGTCGTTGCAGTCAATACATTCGGCGGCGGAGGTAGCGTCCTGATCTATCGGGATTTTTACAACGGATTCTTTGAACGTATCAAAAGGCTGGCTGACGTCACTATCTAAATCATGACTAATGGGAGCAGGGTTCTGCTCAACCAGGTGAAAATCTGCCATAGCCGTTACTGATTGCCCTGCAATCAGTAACATCAACAGAAAAGAAAGTAAGCTATGGCGCATCAAGTCATTCCAAATGGGATTAGGCGTTGGTTAAATGGTCAAAATTTTACAGGTATTCGCCCTTTGGCTCCTGAGCTTCAGGGTTTGCCTTGCTTGCTTCCTGAACAATATTAAGGGCTGAGTAAATAACGATAACGGCGATTAAACCACCAACTAGCCAATCAGGCCAAGCAGCATTTAACCAAAATACCAAACCGGCCGACACCAATACACCCACATTAGCCAGCATATCGTTGGCCGTCCAACTTCTGGCCACAGCTAAATCCCCTACTTACACTATTTCCTGTAATCTTTATTACAGGAAATAGTGTAAGTATATGACACCCTTTGTTGAATTAAAGGGATTATAGCCTTGAGTCCCACTGTGCAAGCATGGAGTCTATATCGTCATCTTTGTCACTTCCCGTTGCTGACCAAGATTGCCTCAGCAATGTTAATGTATCGATCACGTCATGTTTTGATGCCTTCTCCCGATTATCAAGCCACCAGAGAACAACACTCATCATCATGCCGACTTCGGCACGCGCAGCAATTAAAGGATTAATGCTCCGATTTACATTGCCTGCCTCAATACCTTTTTTGATTTGTTTGATGCGCATCTCGATAATAGGATCAAAAATATCAACGCCCTTCAGCAATTCGCTGGAATCTGTGTTTAAAGCAATGCGCATCAAGTCCCTGTTTTTCTCTGCAAAATCAAAAACCACAGAAATTTCTTCACGCTCAGCACTTTTTATTTGTTCTCCATAACCATGAACTGCAAATAAACCTGCTGCGAGCTTTCCAATTGCAGCGCGTAATATGTCTAAAAACAAAGTCTGCTTATCTTTGAAGTGTAAATAAAAGGTGCCGTTGGCAACCCCTGCATCTCGAGTAACAGCAGCAATTTTCATTCCGTGATACCCAAGCTTGGCAAAAGACCTAGTTCCAGCCTCGATCAACCTTCTTCTTGTTTCTGATTTAACTTGTTCCTTAACCGATGGGCTAACACCAGCGGCGTGATTATTTTGGCTATCATCTTCCATTTGTATGATTTGACCTTTCGATTTGAATTACAGGTAATTGATTTGGCAAATAGTCTCATAAAATGAGAGTTATTTCATCTTATGAGAGATATCTCATCAATGCTTAGTGAGGCGTTCCTCATAAGATGAGAGACATCTCACTAAGCTATTTTAGAGGATATGACAGGTAGTGTGCACTTACATCGAGGCGCCCTTTCGTTTTCGGCATTAATTTGAAAAAAGAGAAAAACATAAATCGAGAAAGTAATTTCAATTAATAACGCCGCCCGTCCTTCACCCTGAAGATGCAATTCCGTAAACTAGGCTAAAACTAAAAATAAACTCTCTACTGGGAATGCAATGGAACACGGAACGATAGCTTTCTCTTTCTTCTTAATCTTCAGCGGAGCTGCAGTTCTTGCTTCCATTGCGCTTTATACTAGGCAGCCTCTTTTGGTTGCCTATATAGCCCTTGGCGCAATCCTTGGCCCATTTGGCTTTGGCCTTATCACCAATACAGACCTGCTAACCGATATCTCCAAAATCGGCATCATCTTCCTGCTATTTTTATTAGGGCTGGATATGCAGCCAAAAAATATGCTGCTGATGGTAAAAAAGGCGACCGGTGTGGCGCTGCTGAGCTCAGTTATTTTTGCTGGAACAGGTTACCTATTGGCGCAGGCGTTTGGTTTTAGTCAAATGGAAAGTTTGGTGATTGGCATCGCTATGATGTTTTCCAGCACGATCATTGGCATCAAGCTATTACCCACCACCGTGCTACATCACCGCTATACAGGTGAATTAGTGGTCGGTTTATTACTGCTACAGGATTTAATCGCTATTTTTGTACTGTTGGTTCTCTATAATCAAACCGGAGAGCCTTCGGTAATGCGATATCTGTGGGCTATTGCTTCATTACCCATATTGGTGAGTGTGGCGATTGTTTTTGTTAAATACATACTACTACCCCTTATTCAACGCTTTGATCGTTTCCAGGAGTACATTTTTTTAATCGCTATTGGTTGGTGTTTGGGACTTGCCGAACTTGCCGAAGTAATGGGATTGTCGACTGAAATCGGCGCATTTATCGCCGGTATTGCCGTGGCGACCAGCCCTATTGCACAGTTTATCGCCATCAGCCTGAAACCTCTGAGGGACTTTTTCCTTATTCTGTTTTTCTTTTCTATCGGCGCTAGCTTTAACCTTGGTCTACTTAGTGAAATCATTATTCCCGCAGTTCTGCTGGCGGCTCTAGTATTAGTGATAAAACCGGTTACATTCCGGCTACTGCTGGCGAAGGTCAGCGAATCAAACAAGTTGGCTTGGGAGGTTGGCTTTCGGCTTGGCCAGATCAGTGAGTTTTCTTTGTTGATTGCCTATATTGCTACCAGCATTGCGCTGATCGGTGAGCGGGCTTCTGTGCTGATTCAAGCTACAGCCATTCTTACCTTCTTGGCCTCCTCCTATCTGGTTGTGTTCCGCTACCCTACTCCAATTGCTGTTTCGGATGATTTAAGGCGAGATTAAACCACTAAATTTCAAATAATTAGACAAGATATCTAAGCTAAAGGTTAACTATTGAGCTGGAGTGTCTGCCTTAATCCATTGCCCGACAATAGAACGCTCTTGCTCAGTCATTTGGGTTTTATTCATGAAGGGCATGGTTTGAGTATCAACAGCTCGGGCACGAATACGCGCCGCTGATTTTTGTATTTGCTCCAAACTATCAAACATGACATTGCCGGGGGCAGCCCTAAATATGTCGTCTGTAGGGCTTGCTGAGTGGCATGTGGTACAGCGTGTTTGAATAATATCTATTGCCGTGGCGGCATCAACCACTGCTTGAGGCTCACTAGTTATTGCTTCGGATTTACTGGTGCTTTCGTCAGTTGATGAGCCGCAGGCCGTTAGTGATGCAATAAAGAATATATACGATATTTTTTTCATTGTTGTCTCAAGAGTTGATATTTGTCGGCCACAGAATAAGTTTTCTATTGCTAGATATAAAGAGAGGCACCTCAATAAAATTAATTACGGTTATCAGAAAGTAATATCTTTGCAGATTGTATAAGTTGACCTAATAATGATAGAGCTATGCTCCGTTTTTATGGCGATGGCCGTCACTCAAATACACCCAATCTGGTTTATAAAAAAACTATGTCTGAATTCATTGGCCTACCAAAAGATAGCCGCTTATATATTATCGATGATAAAGGTGTTGTTTTCAGGCTCATTTGCCAACGACTATACAGCCTCAACACTTTCGCAACATTTTTATGGTGCTGCTTTGAAGAGAATGAGAGCCTGGAGCAAGCCGAAATCCGAGCAAAGGAAACCTTTGATGCTGATATCTCCGTAATTAAAGCCTGGATAGCAGAAGCAATCGAAAATTGGTTTTTAATCGGCCTGTTAGGCGAAAGTATACCCAGCGAATCAAAAGATGATTTAGCGTGGGTGACTAACCTAACAGATGTAGCGCATGCGCCCTGCTTTGATGAACGCGAATGGCAAAAGATTCAACACTATCGGTTATCAGGCTGCGATATTGCCGTTTACCTACAAAACTCCGAGCATGCTGAGCCTATCAATTCAGTAATAGGTCATTTATTGGTAGAAGACAATGCAGTCGAATTCTGTGATAGCGAAATTCATGTATGCCTATGCAATAATCAGTTTGTTATCTACCGAAATCGCCAAGCTGTTGCTCAATTTGATAATCCCAAAAGTATTCCTCCGAGCGTAAAAAGTATCGCCCTGCAGGAAGCCATTGATCATTATGACTACCAATTCTCATTCCACTCTGGAGTTATCTCAAATGGTGAATCATTGGTATTGCTCTCAGGTATGGCGGGGGCTGGAAAATCTACTTTAACAGCAGGTCTGATGCGCTCAGGACTGACCTACTATTCCGACGAAGTCGCCTTGCTGAGCTCAGAAAATCAAGAAATCAGACCATTTCCCATTGCCCTGTGCAGCAAATCAAGCGCATGGCCGGTGCTATCTCCTCTTTTTCCTTTGCTGGATGAGCTACCTGTTTTTGATCGGCTGGATGGAAAGTTCGTCCGTTATATGCGTCCGGATGTTGAACCTTCAGACCGAAGTTATAACCAGGCCCTGCCGGTTAAAGCGTTAGTTTTCCCGCGTTACAATCCAGACACATCAAGTCAGTTGATTTTGATTGACCGTGTTACGGCTCTGCATCACTTAATGGATGAGTGTTTATCCATTAAGACGGCGTTAAGTTTTGATATTGTTGGCCGTTTAATCGACTGGATTAACTCCGTTGAATGCTACGAGTTGCCAAACAATAACTTAGAAGAATCAGTCGCGTTAGTTAGTGATTTGATGTGCTAGATGAGCCGGATTTTTTAAAGACATGCTTGTAGAGCTTCCAAATTGGCAGAGCTAAGCCGTCATGACAAATTTTCACCAAGTAATAAGCTGGAAATAATAGTTCTGGAAGTTTAATTAAATTGAAATGTAATTCGCGCGGCGTGATACATGTCCGCCAGACATAACCTGTCTTATCTATCCAGCGTTCCCGAAGCCTAAAACGGTATATCGATAACCGAAAATCAGGAGGGGGGATTACTGTACCGCCTAACAATTGATTTAAAATAGGTTTAGCCAACCTGATCACCTGTTTGTCAGTATGCTTTTTAAGTAGCTCTAAGTCGCCAACAGGCACCGCCGGAAACAGTTGCTGTAAAATATAAAGTGCCAGTGCAGTTACTCTCAATGTGCCATTTTCTTTAGCTCGCTGCCAAATGATCGGCCAGTTCAAATGCGGGTGAGCCTGAATAAAAAAGGCCAGGTCGGCAAGCCATTTGATTTTGTACCAAGCTTCTTTACTGCCATGCAGGCACAAATACAGCAACTCATCCTCGGGGGCCAAGTGAGAGATTCGCTTGCTTCCCCACTCTTCGCTTAATTTGCGTTGAAACAGCCCTTTGTAGTCAAAATCAAAGGCGAGCGTACTGGCAGTTAAGGCCCAATGGAGCTCAACCACGACGTGATCAGATTCGCGTTGAAAAACATCCTGCCCACAAAAATCCCAGAAACTATCCAGTTGTCTGCGATTAAGGCCTGTCGTACAGCATACAAACCCTTGAGATAGCAAAATAGCGCTAGCTACATCTCTATGCTCTCTTTGTATAAGAATATCCAGATCCCAGAAACTTCTTAGACCCATATCGCCATAAGCAACATGACTTAACCATGGTCCTTTAAAGGAGATAACGGGTATTTTTTCTTGATATAACGCGTCGAGCAATATCAGCAAGTCGTCACAACGGCGCTGGTTATCTAATCGTTGGGATATTACAAACTGATTAAGTGCATCCTCGATGTCCTGGGGAAAGAAACCTGGAGTGCAGCCTTTTGGTACTAGCGCAAGCAAGGCAAGCACACCATGCTCAAATGCATCCTCTATGAAGGTTGTCCAATCACTAATGGCTAAAACTTTGCCGTCATAATCAGCAGTGCTTACTGCTACAGAAGGTGTATTTTTTTGCTCAATCGCAAGGTTGACGAACGCCAGTAAATCAGGTTGAACCTCGTTTGAAGGCAAGGATGAGAACCTCGTGGAAGAATAATGCGCCCACACCAATACGATGTAGGCCTTCTATACACTGACTAATTACTCAAAAAACAAGTGTTGTTAAAAACAAGCCATATGAAATAACGCGCTTTATCTTAATTAATCTTCCGTTGATGGTGGTGGTTGTGTAGAGCCTGACGCAACCTGCGCTAAGGCTGGTGTTGATACCGCATTCAAGATTAACCCTGCTGCTGGCGCGGTAACCGCTAAAGCACCGGCTTTCTTTAAAAAAGAACGACGGCTTTCATCTGCCTTTCCAATTTTCTTATCCATGGGTTTCTCCTAGGGATTAGTGAATTTATAAATTATGACTATAGGGCCATAATTATATTACATGTACACAGATGCAAGTAGCTGGCCAAGTAATTAGCAGTTAAAAATCAACTGGTTATAAATAATTTGTGGCAGTGTGTAAAAAAATCCGACATAAATCTTTCGAAAACAACCAAATAATACTCGTCACTTACCCTATTCTTAAAGCTGAAACTAAATAGACAATAGATTAGATTATGCATTTTTTCAGTAACATAGTGTTTATCTTTAGGAGGTCAATTAACTGGTTAGCTTGTACGGTTGCTGACATAGTATTATTAGGATTAACGTTACAAGCACTTGGTTTTCAGTCATAAACGTCAGAGACGTTGCCTTGTCATCCAAAAAAACAAATCTAATGAGTAAATATTTTAAGCTAGTTCTATTACTTTTCTGTATCACTGGTAGCCTGAGCAGCTGTTGTGGCAACAAATCAAGTGGTGCTGATCTTAGTCGCTATAAAACAGGAAGCTTCGCACTGCCCAATGCTGACGTATTTACCGTTTATATTGCAGAAACATCTAGCCAGCAGTATTTTGGTTTGAGAAAAATAAAAGTCCAAAACTTTGATGCCCGCATGGGTATGCTGTTTCCTCAAGATCAAATGCTAATAAGACAATTTTGGATGCCGGAAACCTTCTTTGATTTGGATATCGTTTTTATGGATCAAAATTTTCTTATTCTTGATATACACCGTGCCCTGAAACACTACCCTTTCAAAGCAAAACAAGGCGAGGTGCCGATGTCCAGAAAAGTTTTAAGCCAGCATGTTTTGGAAGTTAAATCTTACTCATCTCTGGCTAGCCGGCTCCAAATTGGCATGAAACTGGCCTTTACTGTGAATTAGATATTTGTATTTTGGCAAAAGAGCCTCGTAGCTCAGCGAACTTATCCAATAAAAATCGCCGTAGGTTTAACCTTATAAGTCTAATACCAACGTGCCTTTAGCACGCGAACAACAGGCAATTATCACATCGCCGGCATCCTTTTCCGGGTCGGTTAAATAGTAGTCATGATGCTCAATTTGACCTTCAACCACCTGGGTCATGCAAGTGCCGCAGACGCCCTGTTCGCAGGATACAGGAATGCTGATACCCTTCTCTTCCAGTACTTCGGTAATTGATAGGTCTTCTGGAATATCAATCACTTGTCCGGTACTGTTAATAATTACCTTAAAGCTCAAATCATTCTCGTGATCTTCATTCACGGTAAAATATTCACGGTGGATAGCTGTTGGATCCCAGCTTGAGGCTGCATCAATTACAGCATCCATAAAGCCCTGTGGTCCGCAAACATAGAGATTTGCTCCCTCAGGTTGGTTGCCGACTAGCGAGGGAATATCTAACAGTTGCTCTGCACCAGCATCATCAAAGTGGAATTTCACCTTATCACTAAAATTGCTGTTTTTAATGAGTTCAACAAAAGCCGTGCGGTTTTCATTTCGTGAGCAGTAGTGCAGTTCAAACTCTTTACCTAAGCTTTGCAGGCGTTGCGCCATACTCAGCAATGGCGTGATGCCAATACCTCCGGCCAATAAAATTAAGCGTTCAGGCGCTTCCTGCAAATGGAAATGATTACGTGGATGGCTAATCTTAATGAGATCGCCCTGCTTCACTGCACCATGGATTTCCAGTGAGCCACCACGGCTATTAGGGTCGCGAAGAATACCCAGGCAATACCTGTGTGTCTCTGAAGGATCATTCCAAAGTGAATATTGACGCAGATTTCCCGTATTGGGTAAATGTACATCAATGTGAGAGCCAGCTGTGAAGGCTGGTAAATCATTTCCGGCTGGATCAATCAGCTCAAGAGTGATAATGCCTTCGGCTTCCTGAGTCTTGTTTGCAACTTTTACGGTTAACAGCTCGGTGGTCATTTATAACGCTTCCTGATGTGAATTTAGCAATAACCTGAAATTACACCATTTCTCATAGAATAGTAATTTCTCAGCCTGAAAAAAAACAACCCCGGCACAGTGACTGTACAGGGGTTGTAGATCTAACTTGCTAGCAAGAAACGATTATTTAATCGTTTCGATACGCAGCATGTTAGTTGTGCCAGGAACACCAAACGGTACACCGGCAGTAATCACAGTTTTGTCACCAGACTTAGAGAAGCCTTCGTCAACTGCTTTAGTCAAAGCAAAGTCAACCATTTCTGATTGCAGCTCAAACTTCTCACTGTACAGTGGGTAAACGCCCCAAACGAGTGACAGGCGACGCGCTGTTTCATGGCTATGAGACAGTGACAAAATTGGTGCTTCAGGACGCTCACGAGACGCTTGTAGCGTTGAGAAGCCAGAAGTCGTGTAGTTAATGATTGCAGAGATATCCAGCAGTTGAGTTGTGCTCTTCAGCGCAAGGCTGATCGCGCTTTCAACCGTTGGCTCATAAGCTGGCTCAGTTGTGTCTAAACCTTGGTAGTACAAAGGATCAGATTCAACTTCACGGATGATGTCTGTCATCATTGTTACGGCTTCAACGGGGAAGTCACCAGAAGCTGTTTCAGCTGACAACATAACCGCATCAGCACCTTCATAAACGGCGTTTGCAACGTCACTTACTTCAGCACGAGTTGGACGTGGCTTGTCACGCATAGATTCCAGCATTTGCGTAGCAACGATAACTGGCTTGGCATATTGACGACACAGCTTGATCATCATTTTTTGCAGGCCTGGTACTTCGTGTGCTGGCATTTCAACACCCAAATCACCACGTGCAACCATTACTGCGTCAGTTACCTTAACGATTTCTTCAAACTGCTCAACAGCTGAAGGTTTTTCGATTTTAGCAACCAGCGTAGCGCGGCCAGCAATTTTTTCTTTGGCAGCGATAACGTCAGCAGGCGTCTGTACAAATGACAGCGCAACCCAATCAACATTTTGGCTAAGGCCAAATTCCATGTCGATCATGTCTTTTTCAGTCAGAGGGTTAACTTTGCCCAAGTTGCCAGGCATGTTAACGCCTTTACGCTCACCCAGTTCACCACCAACAACAACTTCAGTAACAACGTAGTCATCAGCTGCTTCAGTGATAACCAGAGTCAGGTTACCGTCATCCAGGAATACCTGTGAACCTACGCCCAGAGAGCCGATAGCTTCAGGGTGTGGAAAACAAACACGCGTTACATCACCTGGCGTTGGATCCATATCCAGGGTGAATTTTTCGCCGTTTACTAAGTTAACGGGGCCGTTAGCGAATGTACCAACGCGGAATTTAGGGCCTTGAAGATCCATCAAAACGCCAACAGGCTTGTTCAGTTTCTCACCAGCTTCACGAACCCATTTGATACGCTGAGCGTGCTCGTCATGGCTGCCGTGGCTGAAGTTAATACGGAATACGTTTGCACCGGCTTCGATCAGCGCGCAAACCTTTTCCAGGCTTGATGTTGCTGGGCCTAGCGTAGCCAGGATTTTAGTATGGTTAATTGACATAAATTGGGACTCAAGAAGTAATTAAAATAGCTCGGAAATCATTTACGTTGGTACGTGTAGGACCAGTGATGATCAGGTCGCCCAACTGTTTGAATACGTTGTAACCATCGTTGTTATCGAGCATGGCGTGTAAATCAATGCCGGCATCAATAGCGCGCTGGAAACTTTCAGGTGTCAAAATCGCACCCGCATTATCTTCGGTACCATCGATACCATCGGTATCAACCGCAATCGCATGAACACGCTCTTTACCCTTAAGGCTAACAAGCAAGCTCAGCATGAACTCAGCGTTACGACCACCCTGCCCGTTACCTTTAACGGTAACAGTGGTTTCACCGCCAGACAGAATCACGCAAGGTGATGGCAGTGGTTGACCGTAGTTGATCACTTGCTCAGCCATGGCGGCATGAAATTTAGCAATCTCGCGAGATTCACCTTCAACACAGTCGCTTAGGATGATGCTAGGCAGGCCCATTTCTTTACAGGCTGCCGCTGCGGCTTCCAGACTCTTTTGAGGCGTGGCGATCATGTGAAACTCATTGCCTGCCAGACGTGCATCGCCAGGCTTAACGGTTTCAGCTTCAGGCGAAGCTAGCCAGTCACGTACGTTCTGAGGAACGTCAAAACCGTAACGGTCGATAATCGCCAGCGCATCAGCAGATGACGTTGGATCACCAATGGTTGGGCCAGAAGCGATCACATCGGGATCATCACCTGGCACATCGGAAATACCCAGTGTCACAACACGTGCTGGAGCACAATGAGCGCCTAAACGACCGCCTTTGATGGCTGACAGGTGTTTACGAACGCAGTTCATTTCCGAAATGGTTGCGCCAGATTTCAGTAGAGATTTATTGATTTGCTGCTTGTCGGCCAGTGTCAGGCCTGGAGCAGGCAGAGCCAGTAATGAAGAGCCACCACCAGAGATCAGGCAAATAACCAGATCATCTTCTGTCAGGCCTTCAACAGACTCAAGAATGCGTTTAGCAACGGCTTCACCAGCTCCATCAGGAACAGGGTGAGCAGCTTCAACCACTTCGATAAAGTCAGTGTCCAGACCATGATCGTAGCGCGTTACAACAAGACCAGACAGCTCGCCTGTCCAGTGAGTTTCTAGTGCTTTAGCCATGGAGGCTGCTGCTTTACCGGCACCAATTACAACGGTACGGCCTTTAGGCTGCTCTGGCAGGTAATCCTGCATAACTTGCAGCGGGTCAGCTGCGCCAACGGCAGCCTCAAATAAACGATTTAGCGTATCACGTGGATCCATGACCTTCCTTATTTTTATACCGTCGGAAAAAGTGGCACAGAATACACTGTATCTCAGCTGATTTCAAAGTTAGACATTGTTTCAAGTGCTCTAATTAGGGCTGAATGATCCCAATCTTTACCGCCCTTGGCCGCGCAGACATTAAAGAGTTCCTGAGTGTTTGCCGTGTTAGGCAAGGCAACACCCATTTCCCGAGCACCATCAAGCGCCAAATTAAGGTCTTTCTGATGCAGGCGAATACGAAAGCCGGGATCAAACGTGCGGTTGAGCATGCGCTCGCCGTGTACTTCAAGAACTTTAGACGATGCGAAACCGCCCAGCAGTGCTTCACGAACTTTGGCTGGGTCGGCCCCCGCCTTTGCGGCAAAAACGAGTGCTTCACTGACCGCCTCAATATTCAGGGCGACGACAATATTGTTAGCCACTTTGCAGGTTTGCCCGTCTCCGTTTTCGCCGATAAGCGTGACGTTTTTACCCATAAGTTCAAATAACGGCAGTGCGCGCTCAAATGCTGTTTGCGGACCACCAACCATTATGGTCAGAGTAGCGTTTTGGGCGCCCACTTCGCCGCCAGAAACGGGGGCATCAAGGTAATCACAATCTAGTGTATTAATTTTTTTGGCGAAGTTTTTTGTTTCTAGCGGACTAATTGTGCTCATATCGATGACTAACTTGCCAGAAGACAAACCAGCAGCCAGTCCGTCATCAGCAAATAGAACAGCTTCGACATCTGGTGTATCTGGCACCATGCAAATAATAATTTCTGAGGCTTCAGTAACCGCTTTAATGGTCGGCAAGGCAATTGCTCCTGCGGCAACCAACTCGGCTCTCGCCGGGCTGCGATGATCGGATACAAACAGTTGATGCCCGGCATTTTGCAGATGCTGCGCCATTGGAAAACCCATAATCCCAGTACCAATAAAGCCAACTTTACTCATTATCTCCAACCTTAATAATTAATCACTTAAACGAATTCCGGCGCCAAAAGGCGCCGGAAAATCTACACTAAAATAACATTAATATCAAAGTGTTATGCCGCACTCTTTAATCCAGCCAAGGCCATCTTTAGTGTATGCTTCTGGCGTATACTCGCAGCCAACCCAACCGTCATAGCCAATTTTGTCTAAATGGCTCAGCAGGAATTTGTAATCAATTTCTCCTGTGCCCGGCTCATGTCTGCCAGGGTTATCGGCAATCTGAATATGTTTAATTTTATCTAAGTTCGCTTCAATGGTTGGCGCTAGATTTCCTTCCATAACGTCCATGTGGAAACAGTCGTACTGGAAACTAAAGTTAGGACTATTTACTTCATCGACTAGCGCAAAACCCTGTGCACTGGTGTTTAGGAAAAATCCTGGCATCGACGTGGTATTAATCGCTTCAGCTACTAACCTGATACCTTCGCCCTGCATTTTATCAGCGGCATATTTCAAATTGGCGACAAGTGTTTCATGGGCCTGCTCTTCACTTACGCCTTCAGGCAGCAAGCCTGCCAGCGCATTAAGTTGGCTGCAGTTTAGTGTTTTGGCATACTTAATACCCAAATCAACACCTTCTCGGAATTCGTTAACCCGGCTAGGATCACAAGCTATACCGCGATCTCCGCCACGCCAATCACCGGCTGGCAAATTGAACAGCACTTGCGTCAAGTTGTGCTTTTCCAATAAACCGGCAATTTCATTGGCGTCACGGTTGTAGGGAAACAGGTATTCAACGCCCTTAAATCCAGCCTTAGCCGCAGCTTCAAAGCGGTCTAGAAAGTAATATTCAACAAACAACATGCTTAAATTCGCGGCCAATTTTGGCATATTCAACCCCTTAATTACTGACAAGTTAATTATAAAAAATCTAATTGATCAATCAACTGATTTATTCGTACCGGACGTATATTAACGCGAGAAAAATGGTTTTAGACTTGTTCTAGATCAAACAACCAACATTTCCTAAACGGATAGAATATGACGGATAAGCACTTTATTAATGCTGATAGCTTACAGCAGGATTCTTTTGAGCTCGCGGCTAAGATTATGCAAAGCGATTTTCGCCCCACTTTTATAGTTGCGATCTGGCGTGGTGGCGCAGCTATTGGCGCAACGGTTCAGGAGTTGCTGGCCATTTGTGGCTGCCCAACCGACCATATCGCAATCCGCACCTCGTCTTATCAAGGTATTGACAAGCGCAGTTCTGAAATCCATGTGCATGGTCTACATTACCTAACCAATAAACTTACCAATGAAGACCGTGTATTACTGGTTGATGATGTTCATGATACGGGGCTCAGCCTTGCCGAAGTTATCAAGGAAATCCACAAACAGTCCCCACAACCCCCTCGGGAGATTCGTACAGCAACCTTGTATTACAAACCTGATAATAGCCAAGTCGACTTTAAACCCGATTATTTCCTTCATGAAACAAGCCAATGGCTGGTTTTTCCCCATGAACTGGACGGGCTGAGTCAGCAGGAACTAATCGAGCATAAACCTGGCATTGCTGCTATTAAAGACTGGCTGGTCTCTCACCAGCAGCAAAGCTAATCCGGTGATAAGTAAAGCGTTAAGAGTAAAAGCGCATTTTCTGCAGACGGTCCCACCAGGTCAGCAACAGCCGATCTACAGTGCTGTGCATGCCCATTGAAAAGCGCTCCTGAAGCGTCTTTTTGTATTCATAGCTGACCATATATACATCGGCATTCTGGCAACTGTCCACCAGATACTCATCACTGGTTTTCAGCTCATCCACCAGCTGCTTTTCCAAAGCACGTTGACCAAACCAGACTTCGCCAGTAGCGATTTCGTCCATATCCAGTTGAGGGCGATTTTCCTTCACGAACTCCTTAAATAGCTCATGGATATCTTCCAGGTCTTCAGTAAATTTTTCGCGCCCTTTATCGGTATTCTCGCCAAACATGGTTAAAGTGCGTTTATATTCACCTGCTGTCAGCGTTTCATAATCAATATCATGTTTTTTCAACAGGCGATGGAAATTAGGCAGCTGCGCCACCACACCAATTGAGCCCAGCACGGCAAATGGCGCGGCAAGTAACTTATCGGCGACACAGGCCATCATATAACCACCACTGGCGGCCACTTTATCAACACAGATGGTTAAGGAAACCCCCTTGTCCTTGATACGCTTCACCTGTGACGAAGCTAAACCGTAGGCATGCACCATGCCACCACCACTGCTCAGGGTTAATACAACCTCATCGCGTTCAGGGTTGATAACAGACAGCACGGTAGTGATTTCCTCGCGCAGGCTATCCACTTCGCTGGCTTTTATATCACCATCAAAATCAAGTACATAGACACGTTTCTTAGAATCATCCTGTTCTTTATTTTTGGCTTTTTTCTTCTCTTCCTTGGCCTTTTCCTTAAGCTGTCTTTTCTTTTCTTTGTGCTGCTGTTTGCTCGCTTCCTTACCTTCAGTAGCATCCTTCAGAGCTTCAGCCATGCGTTCAAGTTCATCATTAAGATGGGTGACTTCAAGGTGCCCATGCGGCTGATTTTTCTGCTTCATACCCATGGCAATTAAGCTGCCAACAACCACTAAAATAGCGATTACCAAGGTAACCACTTTCGCTAAAAACACACCGTACTCACCAAAAAATTCCAAGACTGCTTCTCCTATATCGCAGAGTCCATCATATTAAGCGCATCATCATAATTGAGTTATCCGGTGACAGGTAGCATAAAGAAGTGGATATCAGCATTTTGACGACACTTTTTTCAGGTTATGATTAGCCACTTGCTTTGCAATTGAGCTATAAATAAAGCACTTTAAAGTAGATTCCTATCAACACTTATATTTACAAGGGAGAATCCTGCATGCGCTTTATCAAGCCCATGATTTTTGCAACCTGTTTGCTGCAGCCACTGCAGGTTTTTGCCAGTACTGATAGCTTCCTGGGCCCTAAACGCCAGTGCAGTGTTGTAAATGGTGTGATTGAATGTGTCAGTCAGCTCAAGATTTCGCCCGAAGAACGTGGACAATCCCTCTATAATCAAACAGAAAAGCATGGTCCATTACTGGGCTATGGAAGCCCAGGCTACAAGGACGTCAATCCCGTTTCACAGTCATTATCACCGATACTCAAGGCCGTAAAAATCGTCGCGAAGTTCGTATTAAATACCTTGAAACAGCTGACGCAGGAAACAAACGCCTGCTGGTGTTCGATAAACCGCTGGATTTAAAACGCCATGCCCTGCTGACTGTCTCTTACCCAGAGAAGAAAGACGAGCACTGGGCCTATAACCCGGATAATCAGCAAGTTAAGCGCTTGTTATCAAATAATGCGGCCACTCCTTTTTCCGGAAGCGAATTCAACTTTGAGGATATAAGTTCACAGGATTTGGAAAAATACGACTACCGATTTGAACGCAAAGATGAACTCGATGATGTTCCAGCCACCGTTGTCAGCCGATTTCCAAAGGATAAAAACTCTGCGTACGAACGTCTCGAAACCTGGATTGACGCGCAGACCTTCCTGATCCTAAAAATTGATTATTATGATCGCAGTGGTGAGTTGCTTAAAACCCTGACAGCCTCCGATTACCAGTTATTCGCTGACAAATATTGGCGCGCCAAACAGATCAATATTAAAAATCACCAATCTGGAAAATCCACACAGCTGTTATGGTCAAACTATCAGTTTGATACCGGATTATCGGAAAAAGACTTTTCGCTGACAAGCTTACGCAACGTAAATTGACGCTCGTTTTATTCTTAAATCCCATTGGACGTCGAACGGGATGACAGTCGACCAAACGCCCCGATATAGCATTATCTTTCATGGCGAGTTAGTCGACGGCGTCTCACGTAAATCAGCGCTAGATAAGCTTGCCCACCTTACAAACCTTTCAGAAGAAGAGCTGCTAGACTGTCTTTTTTCTGTAAAACCTGTCATCGCCGCACAGGCAGATAGTTACCAACTCGCTGATCAATTCCAAGAACAGTTTCGTCAGGCAGGCCTTGAAGTTTCTACGCAGGCTTATGATCAGAGCCATGATGATATCGTTAACGCTGACTTAAGTTTTGGGCACTACGCGCCACTTGAAACGCAATATTCTCAGCCTAATTTTATCCTCAACACACCTACGTCCGTCTCATTAAAAAAGAGCGACATACAGCAGAAAAATGGCAAGTATCGTGTAACTTTCAACGGCTTATTGCGCGATGGATTTAACAAGACTCAGGTGATAGATAACCTGTGTTCTCTAACCAACAGCTCTCAGCAGGACGTGTTGGAAAACATATTCTCAGCCGTCCCGGTTATCATTTGCCAGACTGACAACAATAAATTGGCTCAAGCTTACCACCAAGGTTTTGAGCAAACGGGGCTTAAGGTCTATTTGTTGGCTGAGGAGTGGTTACCCAACCCGGAAACAGTCCCACGCAGTTACTTGTTGATTCGTGATGACAAACCTTCACCGTTACCAAAAAAGAAAGTACAGCGCTTCACTTACACCCTTTACGGGCTCGCTGTACTGGCTTGTTTATGTTGGTCGTTAATTTATATGGCTATCGATAGTTATTTAAAAAAAGACATCGAACAATCGATTCAGGTTCAGCTTGTGCAATATAAGACGGTAGAAAAAGTCATTGCTCCCGCTCCAACCAAGAAACCTCAACCGATTAAAAAAACAAAGGTTGTAGAAAAAAAAACCTTTCAAAAGAAAGCGGTAAAACCTGTTAAAAAACAAAAGCCGCCAGCGGAACTTCCCCTCCCGCCCAAAGAAAAAACTGTTCCTGTCAAAGAGCAAAAAAAGGTATTAGAAAAAGAACATAAGAAACTGCAAAAACTTAAAGGGGAATACGACCTGCAGCTACTTAACTGGTTTGCACAGTTTCAGCAGCAGAATCCACTTGAAAGTAAATACGTTGAGGGTGAGATCACTCTACGACTTACCATCTCCCGAGACGGTAAGATTAAAAAAATTGAAGTATTGAAAAGTACCTCCGAAGAACTGCAGCGTATTGTTGTAATGCAGCTGCGTAAAGCCAAAACTGTTCCGGGCATACCGATGAAAATAACCGGTTCTGAATACGCCTTCGACCTGCCTTTGCGGTATCAGTTTCAGTAGTGCGCCATGCAACAAATACCCCCCACTGAGACCATTGATTTTTCTAAGCCTCAATGGGGTTGCTTTTAAGCAGCCTTCCAAGCTACCGCAATAGCCGTGTTCAAATCAGTTTGCTGTTGTGTCGACAGGTCATCCAGGCTGGTCGGTTCTCCAGCACTGAATGAAGCCATCGCGGCTACCAACTGATCAACTTGATTGGCTAGCAATACTTGGCCGCTGGCATGTGCCTCATCCAACTCATAAGCATCGCCCAAGTACCAGTCATCAATCCTTATCTGGTCATTGCTGCCTATATAATCGATGGTTAGGTCATTGCCTGTTTGGCTAAACCAAAGTTGATCATGTGTAATGCCGGACAACTCCAGCTTATCGGTGTCTGTTGTAAATGAGGCTGATTGATTTTGAATGGTATCGCTGTCATCGCCTAGATTGAACAAATAAGTGTCAGAACCTTCACCACCCGTTAGAGTGTCGTTGCCGTTGCCTCCATTGATTCGATCATCACCCGTAGAACCAATAATGGTGATGTGATCACCATCACCGTTCAGCTCTTCAATACCCATGAGTGCAACATTGCTCACATCGAGAACATCGATCGAAGAATAACGCATGGTTAAGATGTCATAGCCGTCATCGCCATCAATCGCTTCAATGCCCGTCAGGCTACGAATACCGATGGTGTCATCTCCCGCACTACCAACAATCGTGTCGTGGCCGTCGCCGCCATTGAAGTGATCCGATCCATGGCCTGTACCGGTCACAGTAAAGGTATCGTCTCCGGCACCACCTTGAAGATTGTCATCGCCCGTGCCACCAACAATGTAATCATCACCGGCTGTCCCAATAATCGTGATGTGATCGCCGTTACCGTTCAACTCCTCAATACTCGTCAGTGCAACATTACTCACGTCGAGAACATTGGTCGATGAATGACGCATCGTTAATATGTCATACCCATCACCGCCATCAATCGCTTCGATTCCCGTCAAGCTACGAATTCCGATGGTGTCATTTCCCGCACTACCAACAATCATGTCGTACCCGGCACCACCATTGAAGTGATCCGTTCCATGTGTTGTGCCCGTGACACTAAAGGTATCGTTCCCAGCACCACCTTGAAGATTGTCATTCCCGGTGCCACCGACAATGTAGTCGTCACCAACAGAGCCAATAATGGTGCTGCGATCTCCATGGCCACTTAGTTCATCAATATTCGTTAGCGTTATATTACTAGCGTCCAGAATATCACTTGAAGAATAACTCAGCTGTATCTTGTTATACCCTTCTCCGCCATCAATCGCTTCTATGTTAGTTAGACTGCGTATTTTGATAGTATCATCCGCGCTGGTACCCAGGATGATATCGTGTCCCTCTCCACCATCGTAGGTCTTCGATCCGCTGGTGATTGCAGTGAACTGGAAGACATCATCGCCTGCCGCACCTGATAACACATCACTCCCTTTACCAAGCACAAACGTATCGTTGCCAGCTGCACCGATTAAAGTATCACTGCTATTAGTTCCTTCAATTATCTGGCCTGTGGGTGCAGGGGTAATTGTTAAATTAACTTGGGCGTTAGATGTGCCATTACCATCAGACAAAGTGTAATCAAAGCTTGCAGAACCTGAATATCCAGCATTCGGCGTGAAGGTAATTGTGCCGGCCAGGATATCCAACACAGAGGTACCATTGGCAGCATTGCTCACCGCAGTGATGCTCACCGTATCACCATCCACATCACTATCATTGGAAAGCAGGTCAGCAACATTCAATACAATCGCGGTATCTTGCAGCGTGGTGGCTGTCTCATCAACAGCCACCGGCGCATCATTCACAGCGATAATTGTCAGATTCACCGTGCCGGTGTCACTGGAAATGCCATCGGAAACGGTATAATCAAATGAGGCTGGGCCGTTGTAATTGGCGTTCGGCGTGAAGGCAATCGTGCCCACTTGAGCATCCAGGCTCACTACACCGTTCTGGGCATTGGTAACACCGGTAATACTGAGAGTATCACCGTCAAGATCGGTATCATTTCTCAACAGCTCGGACATACTAATCAAAACCGCTGTATCTTCAGCCGTTGAGCCTGTGTCATCACTTGCCACTGGCTGATCATTCGCTGCGGCTACCGTGACATTCACGGTGCCGGTATCGCTCAGCTCACCGTCGGTTAGGGTGTAATCAAACGAAGCCGGACCATGGTAATTGGCATCCGGGGTAAAGGTAATAGTGCCTGCTACGGCATCTAAAATCACTGAGCCATTCGCCGCATTGTCTACTGAGGTAATTGCTAATGAATCACCTTGGGCATCAGTGTCGTTTGATAACAAGTCAGCAACGTTAATCACCAATGGGCTGTCTTCGTTTGTATTAACAGCATCGTCTGTTGCCTCAGGAGCAGTGTTAGCCACTTCAGTCACGTTAATGGCGACACTACCTGTCGTACTAGCGCTACCATCGGACAAGGTGTAATCGAAACTTGCTGGGCCTGAGTACCCTTCTGTCGGCGTAAACGTAATCGTACCAGCCACGGTATCCAGTGCTGCCGCACCATTGGCTGCGTTGCTAACCGTAGTAATACTCAGCGAATCGCCATCCACATCACTATCATTGCTTAACAGATCAGTAACATTCAGCACCACTGCGGTATCTTCTACCGTGGTTGTTGCATCGTTAACAGCCACGGGGGAGTCATTGACTGAACTGATGGTCAGGTTCACCGTGCCGGTGTCACTGGCTGTGCCATCTGAAACGGTATAGTCAAACGAGGCTGTACCGTTGTAATTGGCATCCGGGGTAAAGGTAATGGTGTCGGCCACAGTATCCAAGACAACCGACCCGTTCACTGCACCGCTGACCGAGGTAATGGACAATGCGTCACCATCTACATCGCTGTCATTGGAGGTCAGATCAGCAGCATTGATCACCAACGCGCTGTCTTCAACGGCATTGACGGCATCATCTGCTACCACCGGTGCGGAGTTAGTCGCTCCGGTCACATTAATGGCAATATTCCCGGTCGTACTTTCAGTACCATCGGACAAGGTGTAATCGAAACTCGCCGGCCCTGAATACCCGTCAGCCGGGGTAAAGGTCACCGTACCTGCCACGGCATCTAGTACTACTGTGCCATTAGCCGCATTGCTCACCGCCGTGATGCTCAGTGCATCTCCATCCACATCACTGTCATTTGACAGCAGGTCAGCAACATTCAGAATCAGCGCCGTATCTTCTCCTGTAGTCGCAACGTCATTAACCGCCACAGGGGCATCATTAACTGCCGTAATGGTTAGGTTCACGGTGCCGGTATCGTTGGCCGTGCCATCCGAAAGGGTATAATCAAATGAGGCGGGGCCGCTGTAATTGGCGTTCGGTGTAAAGGTAATCGTGTCAGCTTGAGCATCGAGGCTGACGGTGCCATTGGAAGCATTGTTGACTGCAGTAATACTCAGCGTATCACCGTCAAGGTCGGTATCATTATTCAATAGGTCGGCAACATTCAGCACCACCGCGGTATCCTCAACGGCAACAGGGGCGCTGTTATTGCCTCCAATCTGAAGATTAACAGTCCCTACTCTGTCATCAGACCATGTCCCCCTCCCGTCCTCAACATAGTATCCAAATGAAGCTGCCCCGGTATACCCTTCGTCGGGAGTAAATGTTATTACACCACGATGGATATCAATACTCACTTCACCATTTACGCCACTAAAAACCTGACTAAGCAACAACTCACTATCAGGGTCTATATCATTACTTAACAAGTCCGCCGCATTAATAGTAATTGGGCCCACACTTTCAGAAACAACATTGTCATCAACAGCAACGGTAATATCGTTATAAGACTTCACATCAAGTCTAACTGCTGCTTTTTGCTGAGTACTACCATCGCTAACCGTATAATCAAAAGAAGCTGTGCCGTAGAAGTTCTGTTCAGGTGTGAATGTAATTATCTGTGTCAGATGATTAATTTCAGCCACCCCATTAACCGAATTAGACACACCTAAAATGGTTAACCCATTACCACTATCATTATTTAACAGATCAGCAAAAGTTAAAACTGTTTGCTGATCTTCCGTGACGTAGCCTCCGCTGCCATTACTGGTGACTTCATCATCTGTAGCTATTGGCGTAGTAGCTAAAGCTTCAATGTCCGACGTTGATAATGTAACTACAACCCCTCCATCGTTAACCTTGATAGAGTCAACGCTACTCCTAGCCTTTAAAACATCAAGCCCCCTCACACCCCAGTTTTTTATTCTAATCTGATCGGCATCATTAATTACAATCTTCAGATCTAACCCGTGCAGTTCGAAAGTCAGGTCTGAAAGTTGAATAGCATTGTCAAGCTCAAGAGTATCTGAAGCATTTGTAAGGACAGCATCGATAATTACATCTCTTCCATCCCCAACTGCATAGCGGTACGTGTCGTGTCCGGCACCACCTTCTAAATTATCATTCCCCAAACCGCCTATGAGAATATCGCTATAGTGATAGCCAGACCTGTCATTACCTTTTAAATGGTTATCAAGATCATTCCCAACAAGCGTGCCCCATGTAGCGCCCTTTAGCACAAAGTTTTCCACATTCGAAATCATGGAAAAGTCATGCGTTCGATCTCCTGCATCATACAGCTCGAGAGTATCTTGTCCTGCATCTTGAGATTCGATAACAGTCTGACCAAATTGGATTTGGTACAAATCATCTCCTCGTCCGCCTTCCAACGTTGCAGATGCCGCTGTATAACGGCCCACCAAGATATTATCGCTATTATTACCGAGACCATAACTTACGCCAGATTCAAGCCACAGCTCTTCAATGCCATAACTGAGTCTAAAGTCATTGATTTTAGACCTCACAACATCATGTCCATCACCTAAAGCTTCCGAAGCAATATCGCCGTCATTATCAATTACATAGGTATTGTCTCCTTGACCGCCAATAAGAAAATCTGCTCCAGCCTTGCCATCAAGATAATCGCCAGCCCATGTTCGGCTTTCAATTACATTGTCCAAATCATTCCCAATCAGCAGAATGTTATAGTTGTAGTTTCCCCCTCCAACGAGTTTTTCAAAATTATCTGGCAATTCCAAACCTAAGCCGGAAACTATTGTGTCGTAACCCTCATCAGGATTCTCACTGACTGTATTCAGTTGAGTTTCATTTTCAAGATGATAAACATCATCACCTAAGCCTCCTGCAAGGTATGTATTGCCGGAGCCTGCGTACAAACTATCGTTCCCCTCTCCTCCATAGAGCTCATCAGCCCCCCCCGCCGCTTTTAGTAAGTCATTCCCACCTTGTCCATATAATTTATCGTCACACTCGCCACCTTCAAGAATATCGTGTCCATTACCACCATATAAAAGATCGTTTCCACCTAGCCCGTCTAGACGATCATTTCCTGCACCACCAAAAAGAATATTGTCAGCACTGTCGCCAACAGCAACATCAACTCCACTTGCAGAGCTTTCAATTAACTTTTGAAGTGATGCCGTCGTACCATCGGCAAATTGAACGTTGGATATTTTTTGAAAAGATGGAGAAGTAAACTGTACATAATCCAAGCGGTCAGCGCTGTAATAGATATAACTATGGGCACCCTGCTGAGAGACAGTAATATCAGCTAGCCCGATACCAGCTTTGAATTTTATGAGATTCACACCATCCGTATCATCAATCGCGGCAGCCCCGTCACCACGACCAAATTCATAGGTATCATCCCCCCCTTCTCCATACAGGAAGTCAACCCCAGTGCCCCCAACTAAAACATCATTCCCGTCACCGCCATAAAGGTGGTCCCCTCCGGAACCACCGTATAATTTATCATCGTCATTACCACCATAGAGCTCATCGTCGTTTTCACCACCAAATAACAGATCAGCCCCACCCTGCCCAAACAGCGTATCGTTACCTTCGTCACCATAAACGAAATCATTTCCGTGATACTGCTCAGCCAAACCACCCGCATCACCTGTAATAATATCGTCGCCCTCTCCGCCGTGAAGTTCATCAGCGCCGCCATTACCAATCAACGTATCAGCATCGGCACCACCGTAGAGTGTATCGTTCCCATGATACTGACCATCTAACCCACCATTATCACCATCGATGGTGTCGCCGCCAGCACCGCCATACAGAATATCGTCGCCGCCATCACCAGTAATCTGGTCAACACCTGCACCACCATAAACGATATCGGTGCCGTGATAATTTCCAGCTAAAGCAAAGTCATCCCCTTGAATCTTGTCATTGCCAAGACCGCCAGTGATAACATCATCACCTCCGTTACCTTCGACATAATCATTGCCATCGCCCGCATCAATGACATCATTGCCATGCAGCTCTGCTTTTGTTTCAAGCGTGGTTAAATCCAGATTAAGAACCGTGTTAAAACCGGTAGGAAATTCATAGGAAAAAGCACTGCGAATAAGAGGGAATATTAATGCAACTTGATTGTTTCGATCGCCAAAGATGATGTCGTTATCTGCACCTCCACTGATCACATCAGAGCCAAACTCGCCCAGTAAAACATCCTCCCCTGAGCCTCCGTCAATGATGTCATCCGTACTGAGGTTCGCCGAGTTATCCTGATCACCGTAAATACCTTGCCTTACGACATCTTGCTTTAAAACCGAATCATAGGCCCGTTGATAAACCAACGTAGAATCACCAAGGATAAGGTCGTTCCCTTCATCACCGCTCAGCGTGTCACTGTTTAACCCGCCACCAATGGCATCACTTTCAGTACCCCCTGAAATAATATCAATTGAACGGGAACCGATAAGATAATCACTGCCCGCATTACCCTCTAGATAATCGATAGCATCCGGATCTCGAAACTCTGCAAGGTTGTCTAAAAATACACTGCCATCATGGCCTGCTGTATAAGCGCCAATTACTGTGTCATTACCTTCACCGCCATAGACTTGGTCAGAACCTCGGCCACCGGCCAGCAGATCGACACCGCCCTCACCTTTAATCACATCATCGTCATCAAGGCCCAGCAACCCGTCCGCAATCTGGCTGCCATAAAGACGATCACTGTTCACAGAGCCTGAAAAGGAGAACCCTTTAAAATTCTTGGCGCCATAATCCTTGAATGCAAAGCCCTCTGGCTTGCCCTGCTGTACCCATTCAGCCCAGTGCGCATAGGCTTCTGTCACTGTCGCGTCGTCGTAATAACCGGAGGTGTGATACAAAATACCATTGGGGAACTGGCCTGCCCGTTGATCATCGCCAGCGTTTGCTGTTACATAACGACCGGGGCCATCGGAATTAGTGACGAGTTCTTCATTATTTGTGGGGGCAATTTCTTCAACAGGGTCTTCTTCAAGCTTGATGCCAAAAGTACTGCCGGTTGCTATGGAAAAGCTCTGCAGCTTAATCGTGCCTAGATTGTTGTCTTTAGCGATTGAGAGCGCTGCTTCGCCAGGCCCGACAAGAATAGAAAGGTCCTGATTTTCCACTTTATAAATATTGGAATTTACAGCGACTTGTTTGAAAGCCAGAGTGGCAAGGTCTATGCCATCCACCTCAATGCGGTCACCGCCCAGATCGGCGTCGATAATGAGATCGTTGCCATCGCCAGTGGTGTAATGGTATGTGTCCTTAACGCTGTCAGCACCGCCAGAGAGTACGTCATTGCCTTTGCCTCCGTGAAGGTGGTCTTCGCCTTTGCCACCGTAGAGGGTGTCCCTGTCACCTTCACCGTATAAGGTGTCGTTACCGGCGTTGCCTTCTATATAGTCATTGCCATCACCGCCAATAATGGTGTCATCGCCACCGCCGCCGTAGAGGCGGTCATCCTGAGTAAAACCATCAATGGTGGGGCCAGAATCATCTGATTCACCACCAAAAATATAATATTTGGCATTAGTAGGCAGTGCGGCATTACTAAAAGCGACATCAGCTCCAAGGTCACGATAGATTTCATTTCCCTCACTACCCTTGTTCGCATAATCGTCATCCGAAATATTGCGGTTTAGTAACTTGGATAGGACATAAGTTTTATCGCTTAAATATTCATCGCTGAAATTTTCAATATCATATTTGCTGTCATTTGCAGCGGTAACAGCAAGATTTGAGGTAATAACAAAAGGAAGGAGGTTGACTAAGGAATAGCGATAACCTCGGCCAGCTTCTGTGTCTTGAGCAGCTAAATTCGCAATGGAGCCAGAGGGGATGATATCTATGTTAAAAGTAGCGCCCTTTGCTACAACCTCTTGATAAAATAACTCTATATCATCCTTATTGCCCTGAATGGAAAGAGTTCCCCCAAGCAAGTTTCCAAGCTGCTCAACAATAGTTTCCAGCGATTGATCAGCCGCATTAGTAGCTGCATCAAGGATAGTGTAGATCTTGTCAAAACCGGCATCAGTATCATCAAGTGACGGATCGAGCAAAGCTAGAACACGATAAACGGAAAGACTTTCGACAAGCTTATTAATCCCGTGATTAGCGAAGGTTATATCATCTAAGGGCCCGTCATATTCTATAAAGATTCTTTCCTGCCCTCCGGGTCTTGATAGCAAGGGATTAGAAGCCCCTTCCCAACCTTTATCCGCAAAATAGTTATGCACTTTGGTGGCATCTAGCGGCTGTCCATCAAAAATACTTTTAAGCTGCTCCCATTCGTCGCTCTCGAAAGGATTTAGCCCCAGTCCGTTATAGGTGTAGGCCTCACCAAAACTTGAACTGTATTTATAGGCGGCCATTATGGATAGATAACCACCCAAAGAGTGCCCCGTAAAATTAACAGGTTGTATTAGCTGGCCACCTGAAACCAGGTTATTGTTTGCGAGGAAATGATCAATATTGTTGGTCTGGTTAAAGAATTCCAGCCAGCCACCAGGGTTGCCCAGTAGCGCGCTAATATCGGTCAAAAAGTCTTGTATTTGAGGAAACTTGGGCTGTGTACCGCGGAAAGCTACGGTGAGCTTTCCTGTGGCTCTTTCCTGGAAAATAGTGGCTGAAAAGCCGTTTAGGTCTTCTGTGTAGCCAACAGAAGGGCCTTGATAGATATCGTAAAGCCTATTAGCGTTCTGAGGATCAAAAAACGTCTCGTATTGCTTTTCAGTGAAACCACGATGATCGATTAATTCGGCTTTTATTTCAGCTTCATCAAGTGTTCCTAAAAGGCTCCAGTTCGCATACGCCGCAGCACTTAGTAATGCTTCAGTATAAATATCTTCAATCATTTCACTTCCCCTGTGATTTTACTTGTTCCACGTAAAGTTTTTTCTATCAACCCTGCCGCAAAAGGTACACTTTTTTGCAGACCCGTAATTTGAGGTGAACCACAACTAAAAGTAGAAGGTGCGCTACTCTTTTTACGAAGAACGTAGCTTATTCCCTGCCCAAGTACCTCTCCGGTTTTTTTATTAAAGACCCTCCCAATGTGCCGAATCATCTTTGTGCCAGCGTTTTCGTTAACCCACCATTCTGCTCTTTCTACTTCATACGTATACTCGGCCTCCGGCTGCTCAAGTTTCTCCACCGCAAGGCAATGCTCTTTAAGAAATTCGGGATAGGGGGCGACGACAATCTTTGCCAGACTTTTGTCAAGGCGTTCATAGCATTGACCTAATTCACGCTTGACCTTGCTCACACGCCAACAGCCCGGTGAATCTATAACCGTGGGATTATCATCACAAAATTCAATAAACCGATAGTCTGTTTCTGCCACACTTGTATTACTACCTCTCGTATCATAAAACCCATCCGCCTCAACTGTTTTATAGATGGTTAAACCCGCATCCTTTTCACATAATCGTCTCAATTCATTCAGCCCTGCTTGTTCCGATGAGCAGGCTGAACAGGCTAAAACCAAAAGCAAGGTGCTCAGTTTTTTAAAGGAAAAAAGGGCGCATTTATTTCTCATCATTTTTAGGTCTTCCTCTGCCGCGTCGTTCAACTCTTAAACCCGTTCGCCTTTCAATTTCATCAACAAACCAGTGGTTTCCTGTCAGTTGATTTCGGCTTACTGATTCTTGAATAAAGCGTTGTTCGGTTGATGGAATGCCGGAGGCTAAAAACTCGTTATAGCGATGCTTTCTTTCTGTGGCAGTCGTGCCTAAAGTCAAATATTGAGCATCGTAATCCAGCAGCTTTTGTTCTTTGTCCGAAACACGCTCTTGGTAACTTGACCAGGGATATTCGGCGGCATTTCCCACCATGCCCGCTTTAACCGGGTTGAGTTCGACATAGCGACAGCAGGTCAACAAATAACTGTCCTTTTGAATAGGGCTGGCTTTGTAGCGCCCTTCCCATAAAGCCCCACTTCACCTCTCAAGCTTATTCACATAGGCTGCTTGCCTGCCGTTCACTCGCTTCATTTACGCTGATATATCCATTGCATCCTTTCCCGGTTCCACCACAAGGTGGATATGGTTGGTCATCAAACACCAGGCATACAGCTTAATGCCCAGCTCCTTTTTCCATTCCTGCAGGTTTTGCAGGTAATACTGATAATCCTCATCGGCCAAAAATACCGCTTTGCGGTTATGGCCTCGCTGTACAATATGGTGCGGACAATTTGGCACCAAAACCCTCGCCTTCCTTGGCATGGTTTGCTCCTTTAAGCATTAAAATAAATGCGTTCCCTTTTTCCTCTTTTTTGTATAGTCATTAGTAACTCCCTCTAAATTTAAATCCCTGATAGAAATTCCTTCTTTTTTCAAAATATTGAACTCTTTTACTACCGATGTAGCATGAGTCCTCAGCTAGCCAAAATTTCCACCAGCCTTTTCGCCCTAGACCTATCGCGCCATACCCACGACTAAAATCTACATTTTCTGCAAGCACCTCTTGAGTTTTTATATCAATTAAAATCGAGCGATGCTCATTCAAAGGTAACGTATCAATATCACTTTCCTTAAAAACCAAACCAAAACGGTCATTCTTTTGAGTACCACTACCAATAGGTAAATCGAGCGGCACAAACTTTTTATAAGGCGTTAAAGTTTCCAGCACACCGGGGTTCTCAGCAGCCCATTGTTCAGGCGTTTTGTACACTGTAAATCCTGCCTGCGTTTCACAATGGTGTTTGTGAGCTGTAAGCGTCGGTATTAAATCCGCAAAGGGAATAAAGTACATAAGCAGGCATATCATGCTTGCAACGATAGACGCCACGGTTTTTGAGTTACTCATTTCAAAAGTTAAACGGTAGGAAAAGAAAACCACTGCGATCCACAGTAAAAGGTAGAATAATCCAACAACAATAATAATGAGGCCAATCATCGAATTACCTCCTTCAACAACAAAAAGGGGACGCATTTATTTTTCATCATGTCCTTCCATCCCTCATAGTTGTTCTGTTCGCTTAGCACCATAATCACCGCTCCCGAATACTTTCTTGCTTGTACCGCAACAGTGGACTGAGGAAATACTCAATAATCCTGCGCTGCCCCGTCTTGACCTCCACCGTCACGGACATGCCGGGGCTGAGGTTGACCAGTTTGTCATTAACCATCATCTGTGTTTCAGTGAGTAAGACTCGAGTTAAGTAGACCAACCCCAGATTTTCATCGCTGATGGCATCATTGGATATGTTAGTGATTTCGCCTTCCAGCAGGCCGTATTTAGTGAAGTTAAAGGTGTCGATTTTCACCTCGGCGATCAGGCCTTCTTCCACAAAGCCAATGTCTCTATTGAGGATTTGCGCTTCCACTTCAAGCTGGGATTGCTCCGGCACAATCAACATCAATTCTTGCGCTGGCGTGACAACACCACCTACGGTGTGAATGGCGAGTTGCTGTACTGAGCCGGTAATGGGCGAGGTAATGACCTGTTGCTGATTACGTTGCTGGGCCTTGATCAGCTCCTGTTGTAACTGGCTGATGGTTTGATTGGTTTGTGCCAGCGTGTTGAGGTTGTCGGTTTGTGTTTGGGCTTTGAGGGTGTCGAGCTGGTCATCCAAACTGCGAAGGGTCGCTTGCAGCTCTTCGTATTCAGCTTTGAAGGCAGCGAGGTCTTGCTGCTGTTCGATACGTTCTTGCTCCAGCTCCAGGTATTGGGCTTTAGCGACCATTTCCTTTTTGACCAGGTGTTTAAGGCCGTCGGTACGTTCGGTTATCAACGGCAGGGTGCGTTTAAACTTGGTGACATTCGCCTGAATGCGGCGTTGTTCAGCTTGGCGTTGGTTCTTTTGATTCTCCAGTGTTTTGTGTTGTGATTGGTACTGATTAACCTGTTCAATGAGTAAACGCTGCTCGGTGCTATAAAGTACTGGCGAGATGATTGATTGTTTTTCGATAAAGCCGTTTTTGAAGGTTTCTAGCCAGTCAGAAGGAATCTCAGGTTGCTCAAGCAACGACTGTAAAGTGAGTTGACGCGCCTGCTGGAATTCGGTCATTTGCAGCTGGTTATGTAATCGGTCTGTATCCGCTTGTGTGGCGGTGCTATCAAGGGTGATCAGGGCTTCGCCTGCTTTGACCATCTGTCCTTCTTTGACATGGATAGTTTTAACTTTGCCGATTTCCAGCGATTGGATGGTTTTAACTCGGCCACTGGGAATAATCTTGCCCTGTGCCACTGCGACTACGTCCATTTTACCGACAATGCCCCAGATGACGACCACAACAAACAACACGACAATCGTCCAAATAATCGCGCGTCCGACTGGATTTGGTGGGGTTTCCTGTACTTCCAACGCGGCAGGCATGAAGGAGTAGGTGCTTTGTTTGACCTGTTCGGGGCTTTCAAATTTGTTGATGAGCCACTGCCAGGGGGATTTCATTGGGCTGCCCCTTCAACTGGATGTGTCATTTCGAGCGAAGGGAGAAATCTTGCTACTGCGCGTTGGCTGCAAGGTATTGAGTTTAAGATCTCTCCTTGTAGTCGAGATGACATAGAGAAGAGTGTTTGAGATGTTATGAATATGTTCATCATGCCACCTCCCCTTTTTCTTCGCTTTGATGGAAGTGGAGTTTGGCGTAGAGGCCGCCGTGTTTGATGAGCGCTTCGTGGTTACCCTGTTCTATGATGTGGCATTTGTCGATCACTATGATGCGGTCAGCATGACGTACGGTGGATAAGCGGTGGGCAATAATAAAAACCGTTCTGTCCTTTGACATAGCCTGCATGTTGTTTTGCACGATGCGTTCGGACTCGTAATCCAACGCACTGGTGGCTTCATCAAAGATGAGAATGCTTGGGTTGATGAGTAACGCACGAGCAATGGCGATGCGTTGCTTTTGACCACCGGAGAGGTTTCTGCCCTGCTCTTCAATTTTAGTGTCGTAGCCTTCAGCTAATTCAAGGATAAATTCATGAGCACCCGCCAGCTTTGCGGCATGCATCACCCGCTCGATGGGCATGCCGGGGTCTGCCAGTGCGATGTTATCTTTAACAGAGCGACTGAACAGGTAGTTTTCCTGCAGAACCACACCCACCTGTCTACGGAGCCAAGCCGGTTGTACTTGGGAAAGATCGACGCCATCAATCAGGATACGCCCACTTTCAGGTACATAGAGGCGTTGGATCAGTTTGGTCAATGTGCTTTTGCCGGAACCCGAGCGACCGACTATGCCAATGACTTCACCCGGCTGACACACCAGACTAATATTATTGATTACCTGCGGCTGATCGGGGTGATAACGAAAGCTGACATGCTCAAACTGCACATGGCCTTTGATATCCGGCAAGGTGGTGCGGTTGGGGTTATGGCCGGGTTCTGTAGGTGTGTTGAGAATATCCCCGAGCCGTTCGATGGAAATCCCGGCTTGTTGGAAGTCCTGCCAAAGTTGTACCAAGCGAAGAATCGGGCCAGAGACACGGCCAGCCAGCATGTTAAAAGCGATCAGCTGGCCGACACTGAGTTCGCCGGTAATCACCAAACGGGCACCAAACCAGAGGATCAATACCGTCATCACTTTATTGATGAACTGGGCGACCTGACCGGCGATGTTACTCAGATTCTGGCTGCGGAAGGAGGAAGACACGTAGCCCGCCAATTGCTCTTCCCATTTGCGCTGCATCTGTGGCTCAACGGCCATGGCTTTAAGAGTTTCAACCCCGGAGATAGATTCCACCAAAAAGGCCTGATTTTCAGCGCCGCGTTGAAACTTTTCATCCAAGCGTTTTCGCAGAATCGGTGTGATAAAGGCGGAGAGGATAATGTAAAAAGGAATCGAGCCAAGAACCACCCAAAACAAGGTGGGGCCGTAGTAATACATGACGGCAAAAAATACGAAGGTAAAGAAGAGGTCAATCACCAACGTTAACGCAGAGCCAGTGATAAAGTTACGGATGGTCTCAAGTTCTCGAACCCGAGCGACAGTGGTGCCTACCTGCCGAGTTTGGAAATAGCCAATGGGTAAACTCACCAAATGTTTAAACAGGTTGGCACCTAAGGTCACGTCAACACGGTTAGTGGTGTGAGAAAACAGGTAGGTTCTTAAACCATTCAATACCACATCAAAGATTGAAATGATTAACAGACCAATGGCTAACACATCCAGTGTGGTTAAACCGCGATGCACCAAGACTTTATCGATGATGACCTGAAAAAATAACGGTGTAATGAGCGCAAAGAGCTGGATAAAAAAGGAGGCGATGAGGACTTCGCCCAGCAGTTTTTTGTGTTTGATGATCGCAGGGATAAACCAGCTGAAGTCAAACTTGCCAGTCATGCCGGGTAACAGGGAGCGTTTGGTAACTAACAGCAGTTCACCACTCCAGTGCTGTTCTAACTCGTCTAATGTGAGAGTCTCCGGACGCGTTGCACCCGGTTTTTGAATAAGTACCTTACCCTGCTCAACATTGACGTTAGCGAGAATAAAATATTCACCATCAATTGATTTCGCGATAGCAGGCAGGACAAAGTCTTTTAAACGATTTGTTTCGGATTTAACGGCTTTGGCTTTGAGCTTGAGATACTTTGCGGCGCGGAGTATGTCTGTATCTGAAAAAGATTGTCCTGAATGTCCGAATTCATGTTGCAGCGCTTGAGGGGCGGCAGCAACTTGATGAAATCGAGCAAGCATGCAAAGGCAGTGGCAGCCTGAGTCGGCACGAGACGACTCTTTTTGAGAATTGTTGACTCCTTCAACGTGAGGCTGATCCATAGCCCGGTTCCTTCATTATTATCCAAATAACGAAGGCCATTCTGCGACAAGAGATAAAAGGATGTAAACCCTTTAGACCAAAAACATTAAAAATCAAAAAGATTTTCTTATTTTCGTTCTAAAGTAAATAGGGAGATTTATAGGCTTGAAACTGATGAAAATATTTTCTGCGGAAGGATCACTTGCTGATATATTTTTTGTCGGGTTTGGAGACTGTCAGTCTAGGTTCGGATACCGCAATAAAATCCTCCTGCTCTGTCAAACCAATTAACTGAGTGGCGCCACGATGGCGTCCAATATTCAACGTATGGCCAGCTTTTCGTAATTTCGTTTGCACCTCAGAAAGCGTCGTTTGCTCAACAAAAAGCTTATCCGGCAGCCACTGGTGGTGAATACGTGGCGCGGCCACCGCTTCTTGTGGGGGCATGCCTAAATCAATCACATTAATGAGTGCCTGCACAACTTGGGTGATAATGGTTGGGCCACCGGCTGCGCCAAGCGTCATCACAGGCTTGCCGTCTTTTAAAACTATGGTTGGACTCATACTGGACAACGGACGCTTGCCTGGTGCGATACTGTTGGCCTCTGCCCCCACTAGACCAAAGGCATTTTGAACACCGAGCTGAGCGGAGAAGTCATCCATTTGGTTGTTCATGATAACGCCTGTGTCTGGAATAATGACTTTGGAACCAAAAGAAGTATTAACAGTGGTTGTGATGGCGACCCAGTTTCCCTCTTTATCTGCGGTAGCAATATGTGTTGTGTGCTTACCAAACAAATCGTAATCCGCAGCGGGCGGTATACCCGGGCCATTCACAATTATGACGCGGTTAAAATCAATTTCCCCAGCCAGTCCTGATGCATATTCTTTATTGGTTAGTCCCCGTGGCACATCAACAAAATCAGGATCACCAAGCCAATAGGCACGATCAGCAAAAGCCAGTTTCATTGCTTCGGCAATCACATGATAACGATCTGCATCACTCAACCCAGCAAGATCAAAACTCTCCAAGATATTTAATATCTGTGCGACATGAACGCCACCAGAGCTGGGGGGAGGAAAACCGGCTATTTGATACCCCTGGTATTCTGTTAGCAGCGGCTGGCGTTTTTTAAGTTGATAGTTAGCAAAATCATTGGCCGTTACCAAACCATCGTTTGCCTGCATCCACTGCTCAAGCGTCAGGGCAAATGCACCTTTATAGAAATAATCGATGCCCTGCTCAGCAATATTTCGATAGGTGTTTGCCAGATCTGGCTGTTTTAGTAGGTAACCTGATTTATGGGGTTGCCCACTTTGATCGAGTAGAAGTGTCGCCGTTTCCGGGAACCTACGAATGGCGGGAGCAGTTCTTGCCAAACGGCTGGCGTAGCTGTCACTAATGTTGAAACCCTGTTCAGCAACTTGCGCGGCAGGTAACAACAAGTCTAGCAGGTCAAAATTACCGCCCTCTTTCAGCAAGTAGTCATAGGCTGCCAATGATCCGGGGACACCAATCGCCAAGGCTCCTGTTTTGCTCAGCGCAGGGACCGCGACACCCTCTCGCAAATACATGTCACGACTAGCTAAAGCAGGTGCCATTTCGCGGCCATCGATTGCTTCAATACGCCCGTCGGCCCAATGAATCAAAATAAAACAGCCTCCGCCAATCCCCGAGTTATGGCCATCCACAACACCCAAGGTCAGCGCCGCAGCAACGGCAGCATCAACAGCGTTTCCACCTTGTGAAAATACAGTTTTAGCCGCTTCGGTAGCAATTGGGTTAACAGTGGCAACGGCGCCTTCAATCGGCGGTTTGAGATTAGGACTACAGCCCGTTACGACGAACAGGCAAAAACAAAGAAAAACTATGAAGCGGAGCGATAAAAACAAAGACTTCATGAAACCCACATCCAAAAAGGTCTAATAGGTGGGAATGTCAAAACTACTGAAAAACTCTTCCAGCTCAGCCTTATTTTGCTGCTTCAGACATCGGTCTAGCACTTCCCGGTTAAGATGAGGTGCAAACAACTCAACAAAATCGTACATGTAACCCCGCAGGAATGCGCCACGGCGAATACCAATCCGTGTGGTACTGGCTTCAAATAAATGGCTGGCATCCAGTTTAACCAAGTCAGAATCAAGCTGCTCATCGTAGGCCATGGTGGCAACAATACCAACACCCAGCCCGAGACGAACATAGGTTTTGATAACATCAGCATCGGTTGCAGTAAAAACAACACGAGGCGTGAGTTCCAATCGTTTAAAGGCATCGTCGAGTTTGGAGCGGCCAGTAAAGCCAAAGACATAGGTCACCAATGGATATTTGGCGATCTCCTCAAGGGTCAGGTTTGAGCATTGTGCTAGTGGATGATCCTTGGGAACAACAATGCTGCGGTTCCAGCGATAACAGGGCATCATGACGAGATTGCCAAACAATTCCAGCGCTTCAGTGGCAATAGCAAAATCCACTTCGCCATCAGCCGCCATTTCAGAGATTTGAATCGGCGTACCCTGGTTCATATGTAGAGAAACCTCTGGATATTTCTCCATAAATTTTTTGATGACTGAGGGCAGCACATAACGTGCTTGGGTATGAGTGGTGGCAATTGAAACACTGCCTTTATTAGGGTCGCTGTGTTCCTGGGCGATACTTTTGATGGTGGCGACTTGACGTAGTACTTCACCTGCCAGTTTAAGAATATCTTCACCCGCCGGGGTGACATTTGTCAGGTGTTTACCGCTACGATTGAAAACTTCGACACCTAGCTCATCTTCAAGAAGGCGAATTTGTTTGCTGATACCTGGCTGCGAGGTATAGAGGCTTTGCGCTGTCGCAGAAACGTTAAGATCGTGGTGTGCTACTTCCCAAATGTACCGCAACTGCTGTAGCTTCATTACAGTCTCCAAATATTTTTCTTTATACGTTTATCGAATAAAAATATAATCAAATATTACTTTGTAGAATAAAACTAACCCGCTATCGTTACCACCTCGCGCGAAACGATACATTTAGAGCCCAATAATAAAACCAAATGGACATCATTCTATACATTCTGGCCGGCGCCAGCGTTGGCCTTGCCGTAGGCATTACTGGCGTAGGTGGCGGATCACTTATGACCCCTCTGCTACTTCTGTTCGGCTTCCCGGCTCATATTGCCATTGGTACAGACCTTGTTTACGCCTCTGTCACCAAAGCTAGCGGTGTGGTTCTACATAAAAGAAACAACACCATTCGTTTGCGTATTGTTATGTTACTGGCTGCGGGCAGTATCCCCGCTTCATTAATTACTATCTATATACTAAAAAATCATTTCACCAGTCCAGAATACTATACCCGCATTCTAACGAACAGTTTAGGTGTAATGCTGATAATCACCGGTCTGGTGGTTATGATGAAGAAAAAAATACAAGACCATGCCGAGAAAAAACCTGGACGCTTGCAGCTCTGGGCGACTCGGAATGCCGCCTTTCTGACCATTTCGATGGGTTTGGTTTTGGGATGTTTTGTGACCCTGTCTTCTGTCGGCGCAGGAGCTTTTGGGGCTGCGATATTGTTATTACTTTACCCTCTACTGCCCTCCATTCATGTGATCGGTACAGATTTAGCGCACGCAGTACCGCTAACCTTAATTGCCGGTCTCGGGCATATTTATTTGGGGAATGTCGATTTTGGTCTGTTGGGATGTTTGTTGATTGGCTCTTTACCCGCAATTTACGTGGGCACCAAGTTGGGGGCTAAGTTGCCAGAAAAGGTTATCCGCCCACTGCTGGCGAGTGTATTGCTGATTCTTGGAACTAAGTACGCTTTTTTCTAGCGCACTTAAGGCATCAAAACTAGCGGTACAAATCAAAATTCCTAGGGTTCTGCAGCTTCATCATTGGCACCAGGAACACTGGCACAGAAGACTCATTTAATACGCGCGATGCTACAGAGCCTAATTGCGGCTTATCAGTCGGCTGAGATGAACTGCCCAGTACAATCAAATCCGCATTACACTGCTTGGCCGTTTCCAGAATTACTTCAGCGGGTTTACCACCCACCACCTGAATACCATTGATCAACTGCACATCGCAGTTACTCTCAAGAAATTCGTCCTCAAAGGCATTTTCCACCTGTTGACGAATACGGTCCATGACCTGACTAAAACCATTGCGACGCAAATTATTAACTTCAGCTTCAGGCATGTACGTTGAGAGTATGGATTCAGCAAACACACCTACCGGTTCAATGGCATGTACTGTATGGACGTTGGCGTTGTGTTTGCTGGCAAGGGACATTACGTGCTGCAAAAGGTAAGGACCATAGAGGCCCAAATCTGTCGCATAAAGAATGTTGTTGATCATGACTACCTACTTACTATTTTTTATTTCTTTTAATCAAGAATAGCAGTAGATTCAGAAAGCGTTAGTTCCTGTGAAAGTTTTTAATCATTATTCTTTATACCATTTGGTACATGGCCAGTAGCGACGTGTTCACGAGCTGAATTACAGTGCCCCTCTTGGTCATCAAAGAATACATCTGCGTCAAATGCCTTTAGAAACTGCCCTTTATCGAGACCACCTAGAAAAATGGATTCATCAAGGCGAATATTCCAGTCACGCAGAGTACGAATCACTCGCTCATGAGCTGGTGCAGAGCGCGCCGTTATCAATGCTGTACGTATGGGGCAATCGCCCTCGGAAAACTCAGATTGAATGCTTTGCAGGGCACCAAGAAACTCTTTAAAAGGCCCGCCTTTGAGAGGCTGGTTAGCTGACATTCTTTCATTTTCAGTAAATGCCTCCAATCCTTCATTCTGGAAGATCTGCTCAGCTTCATCGGAGAACAGCACCGCATCGCCGTCAAAAGCGATACGTAATTGTGCCCCCTCTTTCTGCTGCGCCTTGCTAGGTAAGATAGTTGCAGCAGCAAAACCACTATCCAACGCCTGGCGAACGTCTTCAGGATGGGTGGACAGAAACAGGTGACAACCGAAGGACGACACATATCGATAAGGGCTTTCACCACCACAAAAAGCGGCACGAGTAATATTCAAACCATAATGCTGAATAGAGTTAAAAATCCGTAACCCTGTATCAGCACTATTTCGAGACAGCAAAATCACCTCTACTCGAGGAGATTCTGACAGCATGGTGTTGATCTTCAGAAGCTTTTCCACCAATGCAAATGCATCACCCCGCGCTAGTGGTTCATCCTCATGATCAATCTGATACTCAGCGTAGGCTTTTAGCCCCCTGTTTTGATAAACCTCATGGCTGTCCGACAGGTCAAATAACGCCCGAGAAGAAATGGCAATTACAAGTTTATTGGTTAATGTTCCTGACATGCTGATTCCTGACCGATCAAAAGAGGAGTGCTGAATTTGTTGTTGCGCTGCCTCTGTCAATAATGACTCAAATTCTGTACAGTTAGCGGCATTTTTGCCGGGTACCTTACAGAGCGTTTTTCAAAGTTCAGAGGGGCCTTGTTTTTTGCAACAGCATACTTGTATTTAAGGAAATTAACTATGAAAGGTGTTTTTCTAGACTCTGATTCCATCGCACAGGAACGTCTTGATCTTGGTAAGTTGAATGAACTACCCATTGAGTGGACATTCTACCCACAAACTACGCCTGAACAGCGTCAGGAACGTATTGGTGATGCTGAAATCGTTTTGACCAACAAAGTTCCTATGGACGCCGGAATCATGGAGGCCTGCCCTAACCTGAAATTGATTGCTGTTGTGGCAACTGGCACCAACGTCATTGATCTTGAAGCGGCTAAAAAACACAACGTTGGCGTTGCTAACGTGGGTGGTTACGGTTCCTACGCAGTAGCTCAGCACACCATGACTCTTCTGTTGGCTCTGGCTGCAAACGTACAGC
>Ga0105355_10000220_pt1 | contig 50805 bp, 44 predicted proteins | sample GOMGulsemesocosm_2_FD_83508 | JGI IMG/M metagenome (GOLD analysis project Ga0105355, IMG submission 83508) | Methane-oxidizing microbial communities from mesocosms in the Gulf of Mexico - GOM9C Gulf of Mexico | ecosystem: Environmental > Aquatic > Marine > Cold seeps | place: Gulf of Mexico...
GGCCTGCGTATGCGTGCCACGCATATTGAAGAAAATGGCGATATCGTTATCACCGCGTTGCCGCATCAAGTATCGGGTGCCAAGGTTCTGGAGCAAATTGCGGCGCAGATGCAGGCGAAAAAGCTACCTACCGTGGCGGATTTGCGGGATGAGTCGGATCATGAAAACCCGACACGGCTAATCATTACGCCACGCTCAAACCGTGTTGAGACAGAGCAGTTGTTGGGGCACCTGTACGCCACTACCGATCTGGAGCGTACCTACCGCGTCAATTTGAATATGATTGGTCTGGATGGCAAGCCACGGGTGCGTAATCTGCTGGAAGTGTTGCAGGAGTGGTTGGTGTATCGTACCGAAGTGGTGCGACGTCGTTTGCAGCATCGTCTCGACCTGGTGATGGATCGTTTACATATTCTGGACGGCTTACTGATAGCCTTTCTGAATATCGATGAAGTGATTCATATCATCCGTCACGAAGATGAGCCTAAGCAGGAATTGATGACACGGTTTGCTTTGTCGTCGATACAGGCTGAAGCGATTTTGGATTTAAAGTTACGTCATTTAGCCAAACTCGAAGAAGTTAAAATTCGCAGCGAACAGGCTGAGCTGGATGCCGAGCGCCTGAAGCTTGAGAAAATCCTGGGGTCAGCAGCGCGCATGAAAACGCTAATCAAAAAAGAAATCATCGCCGATGCGGAAGAATATGGCGATGACCGTCGTTCGCCGATTGTCGCGCGTGGCGAAGCTCAAGCCTACAGTGAAACCGACCTGCTGACCTCAGAGCCAGTGACCGTGGTGTTGTCCGAGCAGGGTTGGATTCGTGCCGCCAAAGGCCACGATATCGATCCGACCAGCATGTCCTTTAAGTCCGGTGATGGTTTTTATGCCGAGGCACGTGGGCGTAGTAATCAGAATGTGATTTTCCTCGATTCCTCCGGGCGCGCCTATACCATTGCGGCCCACACCCTACCCTCCGCACGGGGGCAGGGTGAACCGCTGAGCGGTCGAGTCAATATGCCTAGCGGCGCCAAAGTGGAAGGTGTCGCGGTGGGTGTGCCTGGGCAAAAACTGTTGATGGCGACCGATGCCGGCTACGGCTTTGTCACTCAGCTTGAGGATATGGTCAGTAAAAACAAGGCGGGTAAAGCCGCGATCAGTATTCCCAAAGGCGCGCGGGTGATGCCTCCGTTACCAATTTACGATCTTGATCGCGAATGGCTGGCGGTGGTGACTAATGAAGGCCGCCTGCTGGTGTTCCCGGTTAATGAGCTGCCACAGTTAACAAAAGGTAAGGGCAACAAAATCATTCAAATCCCGCCCAAGCGTGTGCTTGATCGTGAGGAGTTTGTGGTCGGTATGACTTTGCTCAGTGAGCGTGATTTGCTGGTGGTACATGCTGGCAAGCGTTACATCAAAGTTAAGTTCTCCGAGCTCGAGCAATATCGAGGTGAACGTGGCCGTCGTGGTAATTTACTGCCGCGCGGCTTCCAGAAGGTTGACCGAGTTGAGGTGGAGCGCAAGTTGTCATTGGGCTTGGGTGAGGGAGCTACGGAGCAGTAATGATTGCGATTGCCGAGTGCAAGAGAATACACTTGAGCTTAATAAAAAAAACAATAACCTTTTGATTTATAAGGAGTTATGAAGTGGAGTTTGTAGAAGAGCACTCTGAAACTATTATTAACATGATTTTGCTGTACGGCCCTCAATTAGTGCTGGCGATTGTTGTCCTGGTTGTTGGTTTTTGGATTATCAAACGTGTGATCGGGTTGATGGATCGGGCGCTGACCAAGAAAGACGTTGAGCCGACCCTGAAAAGTTTCCTTGATAGCTTGCTCAGTGTGATTTTGAAGGCGCTGCTGCTGATCTCCGTGGCGTCGATGGTGGGTATACAAACAACTTCCTTTATTGCCGTATTAGGTGCGGCGGGACTGGCGATTGGGCTGGCGTTGCAGGGCAGCCTATCGAACTTTGCTGGTGGCGTGTTGCTGCTGCTGTTCAAACCCTACAAGATCGGTGATGTGATCGAAACGCAGGGCCATACAGGTACCGTTAACTCAATTCAAATCTTTACCACGGTGCTAAAAACGCCGGATAACAAAACCATTATCATTCCCAACGGCCCGGTGGCTAACGGCAGTATTGTTAATTATTCAACCGAAGCAACACGTCGCTGCGATATGGTGTTTGGCATTGGTTATGACGATGATATAGATAAAGCCAAGGGTATTTTGCAGGGCCTGATTGATGCCGATAGCCGTGTCTTGAAAGATCCTGCATCAGCGTTGTTGTTATCTGAACTGGCTGATAGCTCGGTGAACTTCACTTTGCGTGTTTGGGTGAATGCTGCCGATTACTGGGGGGTGTACTTCGATATGCAAGAAGCGGTTAAGAAAGCCTTTGACGCGCAGGGTGTCAGCATTCCTTACCCACAGCAGGATGTGCATATGCATCAGGCGCAGTCTTAATTAATGGACTGAATTTGGTGTAATAAAAAGGGGCTGAAAGGCCCCTTTTTTTGTATCCTCTGTCAGGCAACTATCTGCCTAATAGCTGATTTCCTCAGATTCATCTTCGTCGTCAGTGGAGAAGTCGTAGTCCATACTAACGTTGGGCTGTTGAATATAGTAACCCTGAATATAATTGATGCCAGCCTGCCACAGGATTGGTAATAGGTGGGCGTGGTCCACCATTGGTGCAATTGTTAGTTTACCTTGTGTATGGAGTGAGCTAACGAGAGTTTTCAAATCCTCCTTGCCGCTTTCGTCCTTATTGAGGTCAGTAATGAATGAGTTGTCAATTTTCACATAGCTGGCAGGTAGTTGTTTCAGGGTGTTGAAGGGATTCAAGGCTCGACCAAAATGGGTAATTGCAACTTTGCAATGTAGCTCGTTAATACCTCGAATAAATTCTTTTGCTTCGTGGATATTCGATGTGGCATCCGTTTCGCTAAGCTGGAAAATAATGCTGTCGCCGGGCATTCGTGCTTCGTTTAATAGACCGCTGATGTTTGGTAGTAACTCAGGGTTAAGCAGAGAATTTTGGGTTAAATTAATGAGTAGGTGGCTCTTGCGGCCTTTTTCCAAATGCGCTTTCAGTTTTGCAATGGCCGCCTTAATTACCCACAGGTCAATATCAAAGGATAAGCCGTTATCAGAAGCGGTTTGTAAAAATTTCGAGGGACAAATATCGTTACCGTCCTCGTCAGGCATTCGTAGCAACGCTTCGTAGTGTTCCCCTGAGTCACCTCGTAAGCTGACAATTGGCTGGAAGACAAGCTTAAACAGGTTCTTGTCCAAAGCCTGGCGCAGTAGTGTGGTAACTTTCTTATTATTAACGGCATCCTGTTCATCATTACTGTGCAGGTGCGCGCCATCGCCCTCGTTATTACGGTGAACAAAGTCAGCGGCCTCTTTAGCTTTGCCGATAATTAGCCCTGGGCTTTCAGTGTTTTCGTTAATAATGGCAATGCCAACACTGGCGGTGATATCAAAATGTTCGGTGGAAACATTGAACTGGTTGGCTGATGTCGCCTGACATAACTTTTCACCGTGGGCAAGGGCGGCTTCAGGTTCCATATCCGGTACCAGAAGAGCAAAGTTGAATTCGTCAATACGTGCTAATTGATGAGGGTGAGCGGCTACCTGTTTAAGGGCCTTAGCGATATCGCTGAGCACTAGGTTAGTTGATGCTGCACCCAGTTTGTTTTTGATTGAGATAAAGTTATCAAGTTGTATGTAAAAGGCCGCGAATTTTTTCTGCTCATGATTGGCATCTTTAATGGCTTTTTCTATCAGCTCATTAAATACTGAAGAGGTTTTCAGGCCCGTGAGAATATCCTGTTGTAACGTTTTTGGTACTGTTGATTGAGTGCCGTCGGGTTGAGTGCGAATAAGGATTTGTGTACAAGGCTCATCATCGTAACGAGCGGAAGAAAATGCCAAGGTAGTCTCGAATTCGCTTTCGTCATCACGGCAGCCTGTACAGCTGAACTCATCTGTATCGCTGTTATTGGCAGTGTAGTTTTTTAGGAAACTCTTTAGGTCAGCCTGATTTCCACTGGTGACCATATCCATGAGGGGCATACCCTCGAGGTCTTCAAAGTCATTATGGCCAAAGAGCTCAATGTAGGCCTGGTTGGCATAGATATGCATACCATCATGAACATAAGCAATGGCATCTTTAGAGCTGTCGAGTAATAACTGACAGCGTTTTTCGGCATCGCGCAGGCCAATTTCGGCCTTGCGACGCGCTCTACGCTGCACCAGGTTTTCAAGCTCGCGTAAGCTAACCAGCAGTAAATGCTCTGTTTCTGACATGGGAACTACGTCACTGATTCCCACTTGCAAGGCGGCAAGTACGTTTTCGGCGTCATACGCCTCAGATAACAAAATAAGAGGAACATCAAGCTCGAGTTTTTTGAGGTGCGCTAATGCCTGTTGGGCCGAAATTTCCTGTGACCGCTCGGAGGCATAAAATAGATCCCAGCTTTTTGTATTCAGTAGTTCCAGTAGGTGTTCTTCCGACTCAATGAATATAGCCTGAGTGGCGCGACCGGCATTGCGGAGAAGGTTCACTAGCTCTTCTGCTTCGTTGCGAGAAGTATCAAGAATCAATAATTTAATGGTGTCTTTGACTTTTTGCATGGGTTCCATGTACTTTTTTATTTTGCTAAAAGTTGTCAATGTGTCGTTTAATTAAATTTCCGGCCAGATATCTTCGTCAGCGCTATCGTCATTGGCGAGGTCAGCACGTAACGCTTGGGGCTCAAAAACAAACTGGCTGAAACTGCCCGTGCTGAGTGTACAACTGCCTAACAGCCCCTGAGATGTTTCGCCGTACTGGTTAAGTATGACGGACAGGTGTTCCTTAAAAGGCATGTTCGGTGCGATAAAGGAGGCGGGTTGGCCAACCGCGTCCTGTGCAGGCAGCAATAGCGCTCGCATAAAATCGGGTTTTGATTGTGAGCCAGTGATTGCTTTGGCCCCACAGGGGATGGCTGATGTGGCTAATAGCTCAACGCCCATTGTTGTAATCCCTGTTTTTGGTTGCGAAATCCAGCGAATCACACCAACGGCCCAAATATGATGTTCCTGCTCATTAATGCCAATGATTTCGCCTGCTTTTATCTCGGGAGGCACGTCCATTTCCCATTTCATGCAGTAACCATTTGGGCTGATATCAAGCAGTCGCGCTGTGTACTTGGGGTAAGCTGCTGGAGAGGCGGGTGTTGAGCTGAGTTCATCTACTAGTTGACCACTAGCCGGCTTCGGCATGTTAACAGCACTATGATTAGCGGGGTTGGCGTTATTATGTTCGGCATCGAAAGCGTTTGACCAGGGGTCTTTGGAATCAATGAGAGGTTTTACGTCTCTGGAGTGGAACTGGTTGGCAGCTTGAATTTGAGAGCCATCACGTTGTAGTTGAGTTTCAAAATCAACACCGCCGGATAAAAAGAAGTGTGTGGCACTGAAACCAATACAGGTTGTAACTGATTTGTCGCTGGGTAGGCGCGTTGAGGTACGTTCAGTAAGGGTCTCCCAGGAAGTTAGCAGGAAGCTCAATAGATGTTTTTTAATGGTGTCCGGGACTGATATTCCTCTATAAACGGCATCGTGGGCTTTTTCTGCCAGAGCCATATATTCCTTGAATTGGCTCAACAGCAGTTGCAGGTCAATGCCGCGGCAAAAGGGTGAGTTCTTGCCGGACGAGAGCTCGCTGTATACGGGCGGGGAATCTTCATTAAGGTTGATCGTGAAGTTTGCGGGTATTGTGCCTTTAACGAGGTTTACGTGTTTATTCCACAGTTCAGTGGCATCATAAATATTTGAGATATCAGTTTGACGAATCTGGTTGGCTTTGCAGCAACCGATCATGAGCGCGCGTTTGTAGGCGTTCTCAATATTGGTTTTATGTACAAATTTGTTGCCATTGTCCTCAATTTTCGAGTCCAGTAACTGATTACTTTCGGCGATTAAATAGAGTTGATTCAGTTCATGCCAGGCCTTTTCCGGTACCGGCGTGTAGAGGTGATAGGCGCGGAGAATTATCTGCGTGGTGATTTTCATGGCGTGGTAAATCGCCTGCGCAGTAATTCTTTTTGGCTTTTTTGAAAGCAGTGTTTGGCTTAATTTTTTACGATCATGAATAACCGCTTTATAGGCGACCATCAGGTGGTTATCCAGCGCCATGGCGAGCCGTGAAACCTTGCGAGCCTTGGTTGGTAATAGTATCGGCTGATTGAGGTAATGTTTCATCAGGCTTCGGCAAACTTGCTGGGTAGCCGGACGAATGATTTCAATCAGTTTAAAGCGTGTTTCAGGGCAAATAATTAACTGATTCAGCTCAATAATAGCGTGATAGAGCTGGCGTGATGATTCACCTAAGTTGGCCATTGGCAGCTGTTGAACCCATTCAGTTAAATGACTGCTTGTGGGTTCACAAAAGGAGAGTGTCCGTAGCGTTTGCTCGGGTATTAAAAACTGCTCCTGATTGGTATTTGCCGGCATTAATATTTCCAGTGTTTAAGGGTGATCCGCTATTAGACCACAATTCTTATTGTGCAGGCGCAAGTGCAACGATTGAAATGCGCGCAGATGCTATAAAATATAGCACTTCATTGGTCTTTAGCCAGCGCAGCGCAGCGCACTTTGAGGGAATAGGTGCAATACGGTTAAAAGCGAGTGAATTAAAGGCGTGGAAGGAGGGGCGTTTTTGCGGGTTCCCCTGGATTTTCCTTGACCAGTTTAGGGGTTAGGTAGCCAGGCAGGTGGGCTGCGAGTTTTCCAGCTAGTTCGCGGGCCTTGTCTTCATCCAGGTCGAAGTGGGCAGCCCCCTGAACTTTATCAAGTAGGTGTAGATAGTAGGGCAGTACACCTGCTTCAAATAAGCGTTCGCTTAAATGGCTTAACGCTTCTACGGAATCATTTATACCTTTCAGCAAGACACTCTGATTAAGAAGTATCACTCCCTGGTTGCTCAGTTGTTGCAGCGCCATCTCCACGGAGCTATCAATTTCATTAGCGTGATTGCTATGAATTACCATCACTGTCTGTAGTCGTGTTTCGGTAAGCCAGGCAAGCAATTCAGTGGTGATGCGTTGTGGAATTACGACTGGCAGACGGGTGTGAATACGCAGTCGTTTCACATGGGGAATGTTGGCAATAGCGCGGGTCAGTTGTTGTAGTTTTTTGTCGCTGTTTAATAGTGGGTCGCCGCCGCTGAAGATGACCTCGGTGATGCTGTCGTCTTGGCGGATGTAATCCAGAGCTTGCTGCCACTCGGTCATGCTGTTTTGATTTTCAGAATAGGGGAATTCACGGCGAAAACAGTAGCGGCAGTTGATGGCGCAAGCGCCCGTCAAAATCAGCAGAACCCGGCCATGGTATTTATGAATAATACCCGGTGTAATATTGCTGGCCGCTTCATCAAGCGGATCGCTGATATAGCCGGGAATAGGTAGGTTTTCCTGAGTCAATGGTAACACCTGGCGTAGCAGTGGGTCATGAGGGTTACCCGGTACGATACGATCTGCAAAGGGGCGAGGTACTCGTAGTGGGAAGCTCAACGAGCCGGTATCCAGCCCTGTAATATCTTCAATGCGGTTGCCGGTATAGGTGAGCAGGCTGGCAAGATCAGTAATTGCCCCGGAAAGCTCAGATTGCCAACTTATGGAGTGTATAAGTTGCTCGCTTCGAGGTATTATTGTGCACATTTTTAGTCCGTGAGGTGTTAAGTGATATGGCAAACTATTCTACCAATGAATTTCGTTCAGGTCTTAAGGTTCTGCTCGATGGCGACCCCTGTAGCATCCTAGAAAATGAATTCGTAAAGCCGGGTAAGGGCCAAGCCTTTAACCGCGTAAAAATGCGGAACTTGAAAACCGGTCGTGTTTGGGAGCGTACTTTTAAATCTGGTGAGTCGCTGGAAGGCGCCGATGTTATCGATCTGGATATGGAGTACCTCTATACCGACGGTGAGTTCTGGCACTTCATGATGACAGACGGTTCCTTTGAACAGCACCCAGCGGACACTAAAGCGGTTGCCGACGTGTTGGATTGGCTCAAGGAGCAGGATGTTTACACGGTAACTCTTTTTAATGGCGTGGTTCTGGCGGTCGCGGCAGCTAACTTTGTTGAGCTGGCAGTGGCTGATACTGACCCAGGCCTAAAAGGTGATACAGCTCAGGGTGCAACAAAGCCTGCTACCTTAACGACTGGCGCGACAGTGCGTGTGCCTCTGTTCGTAAATATTGGTGATGTGCTGCGTATTGATACGCGCACAGGCGAATATCAAGGCCGTGCAGCCAAGTAGCTACGTTGATTAACGTGACCTCGTCCTGAGGTCACGTATTGATGATTCTTATCTTTGACCTCCCCTGATTGGCAACCTTCAGCGTCACTTGATGCGCTACACCTGCGTGCTCGACTATATCAACAGCTGCGGGGGTTTTTTCAGCAGCGTAATGTGTTGGAAGTGGAGACGCCCCTGTTAGGTCAAGCCGCCAGTACCGATGTGCATCTGGCCAGTTTGTCCGTTGATAATCAGCAGTTTTTACAGACCTCTCCGGAGTTTGCCATGAAGCGTTTGCTGGCTGCTGGCAGTGGAGCCATTTACCAAATCTGTAAATCCTTTCGGCAGGGCGAAAGTGGCAAGCGCCATAATCCTGAATTCACCATGCTGGAGTGGTATCGCCCGGGTTTTGATCATTTTCAATTGATGGATGAAGTTGCCGGTTTGCTCAACTCCTTATTAGGAGAGCGGCCTGTCCGTCAGTTGAGCTATCGTTCAGCTTTTGTCCAGGTGTTCGATATTGATCCGCATCTTGCAGATGTCTCTGAACTGTCGGCCTTAGCGTATCAGCATACGGGGTATCAGACCGACGGCGATGATTGCGATACCCTGCTGGAATTGCTGATGTCTCAAGTTATTGAGCCGCAGTTGGGGCTGGGCGAGTTGACCTTTATCTATGATTATCCGGCCAGTCAGTGTGCGTTGGCCAAGGTGAAAATTGATACGCAGGGCGCTCAGGTGGCGGAACGTTTTGAGTTGTATGTGGAAGGTGTCGAGTTAGCTAACGGTTATCACGAACTCACGGATGCTGATGAGCAGCAACGGCGTTTTGAGGCCGATCTTACGGAGCGCAAACGTCGTGCCTTACCTGACGTGCCAGCCGACCAACGGTTGGTGGCGGCGTTGCAACACGGTATGCCTGTGTGCGCTGGCGTGGCGCTGGGGTTGGATCGGTTGCTAATGTTGATGGCAGGTAAGGGTTCAATTCGAGATGTGATCGCCTTTCCAGTTGATCGCGCTTAGTTCCGAATTTTTTATCTTGTCCTAACAATTTCTTAGTTTGGACTGGCTTGATTACCCAGTAGCTGACCCATGCGCACACCTTGGTCGGCCGTTAAATCCTGTTCCCAGTTTATGGCGTCTTTGCCAAATAGTATTACTATTGTAGAACCCAATTTAAAACGTCCCATTTCTTCACCTTTTTCTAGATGAATTGGCTCACTGTAGCTGAACTTTTGCAGTTGGCGTTTGGGTGGTGTTACCAGTCCGGCCCAGACGGTTTCGATGCTGGCAACAATCATCGCGCCAACGAGTACCATGGCCATGGGGCCATGCTCGGTATCAAAAATCGCCACCATACGTTCATTGCGAGCAAACAGGCTTGGCACCTGGCTGGCGGTTAATGGGCTTACGGAAAATAGTTTGCCTGGCACGTAAATCATTTCGCGTAGCGTGCCGCTAACGGGCATGTGGATACGGTGATAATCCTTCGGTGATAGGTAGATAGTGGTAAATTTGCCGCCATCAAACGCTTTTTCCAGCGCCAATGAGCCGCCTAATAAATCATAGGTGGAGAACTCGTGCCCCTTAGCTTGAAAGATACGGCCAGCTTCGATGTCGCCAATCTGGCTAATGGCGCCGTCAACAGGGCAGGCAATGCTGCCTTGCTCTTCGACAAAGCTACGGGCGTCAGCTTTCAGGGCGCGGGTAAAAAAATCGTTAAAGTGAGCATAGGCTGTAGGGTCGCTGACCTGGGCTTCGTTCATATTGACCTGATAGGACTTTACGAACCATGTAATCAGCGGGTTCTTAAACCAGCTCCAGCGGCATTCTGCAACGCAGCCAGCCAAGCGGGAGAGCAGGTGATGAGGCAAAATATATTGCGCCATCATAAATAGCAGGTCTTTGATTACTTGCATCTATTTGTCCCTTGTTCTTGGCTAATTCTGATTGGTTAAAATGATATTTTAGTTTTCTACGGGGGTGCTTGGGTGATTGCCCCACTCCGCCCAAGAACCTGGATAGGCGCGGACATGCGGAAACTCCAGCGCTTTGCCCACCAGATAGGTCAAGCCTGAGCGACGGTGAGTTTGGCAATGGGTAATGATTTCCTTGTTGCCGTGGATGTGAGTCTCGTAGAGCTCTTCACGAATATCATCAAGATTACGAACCTTGCCGTCGTCATCGAGACAGCGTTTCCACTCGTAGTTGAAGGCACCGGGAATGTGGCCGCCTTTTTCTGCGCGTTTATCTTCGCCACTGAATTCAGCGGGTGAGCGGGCGTCCCAAACGATGGTGCCGTGCGCGTCCAGATGCTCAACAATATGATCAAGGTCGATGGCAGGTGAGGTTTGCATGTTTATTAGAGCATCGCCGGCTTCGGCCGTATTCACCTGAGTTTCAATCTCGTAGCCTGCGGCTTGCCAAGCAGCGAGGCCGCCATTGATGAAGGAATAACCGTGCACGTAGGAATAGCGAAAGTGGCCAATCATTTCCAATACCCAGATAAAACGGCCTGCCCAGCAGCCGTTCTGATCGTCATAGACGACGACGTGCGTTTTTTCTTGCAGATTCAGAGAGTCGAACAACGATTTAAGTGCAGCTTCGTCCGGTAGCAGGCCCGTAACGGGCGCTTCGCCAGCACAAATCGTTTCAGGTGACACGTGGACAGCACCCGGTACGTGGCCTTTTAGATAGTTTTCTTCGCTGCTGAGATCCACAATGAGGATTTTTTCGTGACCAAGGTAAGGCTTTATTTGCTGCGCTTCAGCTACGATGGGTAATTGGTATATCGTTAAATCCATGGTTCTCGCCTGTTAAAACAGTGGTTATCAACTTTCTCGGTTACTTCAGGACAGGTCGTATTGTGTCGTGCCAGTCACTTTTTGGGCTGGCATTGTAACGCAGGACTGATATGCTGTCAGGCCTCATTTTATTGGCTCGTTTAGCTCGAAACAGTGATTTTTCCTCAGCCCTTAACCCCCGCCCGATTGATTAAACGTTATAAACGTTTTCTTGCCGATGTCGTTTTTGAAGATGGACGTGAGCTGACCGTTTATTGTCCGAATACCGGTAGCATGCTTAATTGCGCCGAGCCGGGTAGCCGAATCTGGTTGTCCTATTCCGACGATGCAAAGCGCAAATATGCCTACAGTTGGCAGTTGGTAGAAACTGATCCTGGTGAATTAGCCTGTATTCATTCGGTGTTGGCCAATAATGTGATCAAGGAGGCCGTTGAGGCTTGCCAAATCTCTGAGTTACAGGGGTATGATCGATTACGCACAGAAGTGCGTTATGGCGAAGAAAAAAGCCGTATTGATCTGTTATTAAGTCGTGCCGATGAGCAGTGTTACGTCGAGGTGAAATGCGTGACTTTGCATATGGGTGGCGGTTTGGGTCTGTTTCCTGATGCTGTGAGCACACGCGGGACTAAGCATTTACGCGAATTGGCGGCAATGAAGCAGCAGGGGCATCGTGCGGTGTTGCTGTTTTGTGTGCAGAATACGGCTATCAATCGTGTTGGTGCTGCGGATGAAATTGATGCCAAATACGCCCAAACGTTACAGGAAGTGATGGCTGTGGGTGTTGAGGTGCTGGTGTACAGCACCTCGATTTCACCGCAGGGTATAACGTTGAAGGAGAGACGGCCTTTTATCAGCACAGACTAGCTCTCAATTGTTACGGGTAGCGGCTCGTTTAAAATGATTTCCCCATCTTCCAGCGTAAAACCGATTTCTTGTAATGATGCCCCTTTGCAGGGCCCCAGTACGCACTCACCTGTTTCTAAGGTAAACATGGCGCCGTGGGTGGAGCACTGAATAAAGGTTTCGTCGTAATTGAGGAAGTCATGGGGTTGGAATTCCAGGTTTAAGCCGAGGTGTGGGCAACGGTTTACATAGAGGTGAATTGAGCCATTTTTTTTCAAGGCGATGAGCTTTAATTCGCCCACTTCGAAACCTCGGGTTTTACCTTCGGCGATGTCATCAACATGGCAAAGTGTTGTCATTATGTCTCTCTGCTTTGAGTAGTGCTGCCGTCAGGTTGGTATTCATCACGATCGGATAAATCCTGAAACAAATCACGGTCCAGCAGCTTTTCATAGTTAGCAATAATAGTGCTCACCATCGAGTCGCCAGCAACATTGACAGCGGTGCGCATCATGTCCAGTAAACGATCAACGCCAAGGATTAGTGCGATGCCTTCAACAGGCAGTCCGACCTGCTGTAATACCATCGCTAATGTAATTAAGCCAACGCCCGGTACGCCGGCGGTTCCGACTGACGCCAGTGTGGCGGTGAGAATAACCGTCAGATAGCCAATCAGACCAATGTCTACATTAAAAGCTTGCGCGATAAAGACTGTGGCAACGCCCTGCATAATGGCGGTGCCGTCCATATTAATAGTGGCACCCAGTGGTAACGTGAAAGACGCCACAGAGTTATCCACCCCCAAACGTTTTTCCGCGACATTCAGGGTGACAGGTAACGTGGCGTTGCTGGAGGAGGTGCTGAAGGCAAATAGCATGGCGGGGCGAATATTGCTGAAAAAGGCCAATGGGCTGAGGCGAGTCAATAGCGACAGTAATATTGAATAGACCCCTAGTCCGTGTAGTAAAAGTACCAATACCACGGTAAAGAAATACCAGGCCAGATCAGCGATAGCGGAGAAGCCCAAAGAAGCGAATAGCTTGGTCAGCATGCAGAACACGCCGTAGGGGGCCAGATGCATAAGAATGACCACCATTTTCATGATCACTTCATTAAAGCTGTTAAATATCTGCGAAACCTTTTTGCCTGCTTCGCCACAGCGCGAAATCGCCACCCCCATCAAAATAGAGAAAACGATGATTTGCAGCATGTTGCCTTCGGCCATCGCCTGAATAGGGTTGGTGGGGAAAATATTGATAAGCACTTCTTTCAGTGATGGTTGTGATTTGGGATTGAATACGGCCTCGGTGCTCATGTTCATATCAAGGCCGGGGTTAATCAGGTTGGCCATAAATAGCGCTAACGAGATGGCGATGGCAGTGGTGAACATATAAAGGATAAGCGTGCGAACGGCCATGCCACCCATTCGGGTATTACTGCCCAGCTCGCTGCAGCCGCAGACCAGTGAAACAAACACCAGCGGTACAACTAATAACTTCAGTGAAGCGATAAAGATAGTGCCAACTATGTCCAGTACACCATCAATCAGCGCCCATTGAACCCATTCCATCACTGCGGGTAATAGGCTGGATTGATTGAGCCAGTTGATGCTTATGCCCAGTAATAGACCAAGGCCCATGCCGGTTAGGATGCGAGTGGTTAGGTTCATGTAGTTATCCATTGCCCGTAGCGATTAAGGGCATGGTACGAGGTTGCCCGTAGACTGTGCAAGTGGCAGTTATTTTTCTGATTGCAGTTGGCTGAAATAGATGTCGCCGTAGAGGCTAGTCAGTTTAGAGTTGGTATTGTCACTATCGGTCATAATCGCGATGGCTGTAATTGGCGGTGGCTTGCGGCCAAAGGCGCGTTGATAGTCGATGAATATGTTTCGGGAAATGGATTGCCATTTCCCGAGTTGAGCCGCGCCATTGCTGACGGCAATCATCATGGATCGATTGCTATAAGGGTTGGCGAGCAGAGTATTGGCGGCGGAATGATTGGCCCAAATGTAATTCAGCGCGTGGGTTTCAGCGATGCCGGTGTTATTTTTAAACCAGCTGAGCAGGTTGGTTTCAGGGCTGTTGAAGATGACATAAAGTCGCAGGCTATGGTCATCTCCCATCTTGCTATGATCATCGCCACCTTTTGGCAGACTAGCTGTTTGCCAGTGCCAATTTAATATTGGGTAGATCTCTAAATTGATAGAAAGCTTGCGGATTAGACCCGAAGCGGCACCGTTACTGGTGGCGCGTAAAACCTGTTGGCCCTGGTATGAAGTTAATTGATAGTCAGTGTGAGCACCAAAGAGACTGAAATTATAGTTTTGCCAACGTTTATTGAATTGTTGCTCGCTGAGGCTGGAGAAGTTCTCGACTATGATTCGTTGCGGGATTTCTTCGCTGGAGGCTGCGTAGGCAAATAATAGGGTTGGCAGCACCAGTATTGATGAAATAAGGGTGCTTAGGTATTTGCTAGTCACGTAGGCTAATGCAGGGCCAACCCTGCTGCTGGGCGTGAGCAAGCAGCTTGTCATCACCATCCACAACGCATGGGTGATCAACCGCTTCTAATAATGGTTGGTCATTGTTGGAGTCGCTGTAACCGTAGCTGCCCTGCAAGGAAACCTTGTGTTCAGCTAGCCACTGCTTGAGGCGTGTGATTTTGCCGTCTCGATAACTCGGTGTGCCGCTGACTTTTCCGGTGTACCGACCATCAGTAATTTCAGGCTCAGTGGCAATAAAATCATCGACACCGTGCAGTTTGCAAATGGGGCCTGCGACAAAGCTATTGGTGGCGGTGATAATTAACAATGTATCACCTTGGTCGCGGTGTTTTTGCAACAGGGCCTTGGCTTTGTCCTGCAACATAGGCAGTACTTTTTCGGTCATGTAAACATCGTGCCATGTGCGGAGAGTTGCCATGTCGTTGGAGGACAATGGTTCTAATGCAAATTCCAGAAACTCATTGATATCCATTTCACCGAGCAAATACTGTTGGTAGAACTCTTCATTCTTTTGTGCATAGCTGACGGCATCAACATAGTTGTTAGTGACTAGGTATTCACCCCAGGCAAGATCGCTATCGCCCGCTAAAAGCGTGTGATCTAGATCAAAGATTGCCAGTGCCATAGTGTTTCCTCAGATATAAAAGGGGCAGCGCTTGCCGCAAAAACGTTTTTAATAACCTGCGGCGCACATTATAACGACTTATGTTAATGTTAGACGTTCAAAATAGAGTAAATTTGCGGCACTGCTCATAAACCGGTAAGTTTAAAGGCTGTCGCAGGTTAGTATGTTTTTTGATAGTGGGTTCAGCCCGTAATTTTTGGCTAATTGAGGAGCATTTTGCTCGCTCAGAATAAGCTATAGCAGGTGAACAACAGTGATTGATTCGGATGGATTTCGCCCAAATGTTGGCATAGTGTTGGTCAACCCCAAGGGGCAAGTGTTGTGGGCACGGCGTATTGGCCAGCAGGCATGGCAGTTTCCACAGGGTGGTATTAAGGAATACGAAAATGCTGAAGAGGCACTGTTTCGTGAGTTAAAGGAAGAAGTTGGCTTGAGCCCTGAAGATGTCAATGTATTAGCAATGACCAAAGGTTGGCTACGCTACCGCCTACCCAAGCATTTACTACGGCATAACTCGAAACCTATGTGTATTGGGCAGAAGCAAAAGTGGTTTCTGCTGCAGATGTTAAGCCCCGATGAGCGTGTTGGTTTTAGTTTTTCGGATAAACCTGAGTTTGATCACTGGCAATGGGTGAGTTACTGGTATCCCGTTAGCCAGGTAGTGTTATTTAAGCGAGATGTTTACCGCCGCGCGCTCAACGAGTTAGCTCCAATAGCGCATCTGGCGAGCCAGTAACTGGCGTAATTAAAAGAATGATAATGGAGAATCAATGCTAGGCATCTTGCGCAGTATTGTTCAGGAAGTGGACGCAGCAAAAGACCTTAAAACCGCACTGAATGTGGTGGTTAAACGTGTTCAGGATTCTCTGAAAACCAGTGCCTGCGCGATATATTTATTGGATCCTAAAGAGGATCGTCTGGTGTTGCGGGCGGTGGATGGTTTAAAGCTCGATGCCATTGATCATGTCCGTTTAAAAACCTCCGAAGGTCTTGTTGGACAAGTGTGTTCTCGCGCGGAACCCTTGAATCTCGAATACGCGGCAGAGCATAAAAATTTCCAGTATTTTCCTGAAACGGGTGAAGAAGCCTACAGTTCTTTCCTTGGTGTTCCGATTGTGCACCACCGTGGTGTGTTGGGTGTAATGCTGGTGCAAAGCTTGGAACGCCGTCGCTTCGATGAAGAAGTGGAAGCCTTTATGATCACGCTGGCCTCGCAGCTGGCAGTGGTGCTGGCCCATGCCAAGGCGACGGGCTCCATTCAGGAAATCTCCCGACAGGGCGCAGATGCCCTGGTGTGCTTTGATGGTGCTGCGGGCGCGCCGGGTGTGGCGATTGGCCGGGCAGTGGTGGTATTCCCGCTGGCGGATTTAGATGCGGTACCTGATCGCTCGGTGAGCGATGCCGAAGGTGAAATCAAATTATTTCACTCTGCAGTGGACAAGGTTAAGCTGGATATTGAGAAGGCAAGTTCCAAGTTCTCGTCCAAGTTGGGCGTTGAAGAGCGAGGCCTGTTCGATGTTTACCTGAATATTCTTAATGACAACGCCCTTGGTGGCGAAGTGATGGAAAAAATCCGCGCGGGCCAGTGGGTGCAGGGTGCATTGCGGGATGTGATTGGTGCGCACGTCAAAGTATTTGAGATGATGGATGATGAATATTTGCGCGAACGTGCTACTGATATTCGTGATCTGGGGCGACGAATTCTGTCCTACTTGCAGGATCTTCAACACGAAAAGCGAGAGTTGCCGGATCAGGTAGTTCTGGTGGGTGAAGAGTTAACACCGGCTAACTTGGCTGAGGTGCCACGTGACAAGTTAGTGGGCCTGATCAGTTTACGCGGATCAAAGAACTCGCATGTGGCGATTTTAGCACGCGCCATGGAAATTCCAACGGTAGTGGGGGCCTCTGATATCCCCTTTCGTCAGCTGGAAGGCCTGGAAGTCATTATTGATGGCTATCAGGGTAAGGTATTCCCTAGCCCTTCTCAAGAGTTGCGAGCACGTTTTAAGGAGGTCGTAGCCGAAGAAAAAGAGATGGTCCGAGGCCTTGAGGCACTCAGTGATCTATCTTCGGAGACTCTGGATAAACACCGTATTCCATTACTTGTTAACACCGGCTTGTTATCGGATGTGGCGCGCTCGATTCAGCGTGGCGCTGAAGGGGTTGGGCTGTATCGCACCGAAGTGCCCTTCATGATGACTGATCGCTTTCCCAGCGAAAACCAGCAGGAGGAAGTGTACCGCCAGCATTTAGAGGCCTTTGCACCAAACCCGGTAACCATGCGGACCTTGGATGTGGGGGGTGATAAAGAACTGCCATATTTCCCCATTGATGACGCAAACCCGTTTCTTGGTTGGCGTGGTATTCGTATTACTCTCGATCATCCGGAAATTTTCCTGGTGCAGATTCGCGCCATGTTAAAGGCCAGTCAAGGGTTAGATAATCTGCGTATCATGCTACCGATGATCACCAGTGTTACTGAAGTTGAGGAGGCCCTGCATCATATTCATCAGGCCTATCATGAAATTCGTGAAGAGGGCTACGATGTCATTATGCCTGCTGTCGGCGTGATGATTGAGGTGCCTGCGGCTGTGTATCAGGCTCGTGAATTGGCTCAGCGCGTAGACTTCTTGTCTGTGGGCAGTAATGATCTGACTCAGTACTTGTTGGCGGTGGATCGAAATAATAGTTTTGTAGCGGACTTATATCATTCTCATCACCCTGCTGTGTTGAAAGCGTTAAAATCGGTGGTTAATAAGGCTCACCTTGAGAATACGCCGGTTAGTGTGTGCGGTGAGCTTGCAGGTGACCCCAGTGGCGCATTGCTGTTGATGGCTATGGGCTATGATGAGTTGTCCATGAGCGCATCGAATATTCTGCGGGTTAAATCAGCGATTCGTCACGTTACTTTGAAGCAGGCAAAACAGCTGCTTGATGAGGTGATGATCATTGATACTGCGGGAGGCGTTGAAAACCATCTTAATGCCGCGCTTAAAGAGATGGGCATCGAAAATATGGAAGCCTCGCTTTAGTCATTATCCCTACTGTTATTTGAGTAAGTTATAAAACGTGTCGATTTATCACGATATTGATCCTGTAGCCCTTTCTTTAGGTCCATTGAAAATACACTGGTACGGTTTGATGTACCTGATTGGTTTTGCCGCTGCATGGTGGTTGGGCCAGTATCGTGCCAAGCAGCCAAACGCACCGTTAAAGCCCGAGCAGGTTTCGGACCTTATTTTTTACGGTGCATTGGGCGTGGTGGCCGGTGGTCGGTTTGGGTATGTCTTGTTTTACAATTTTGATAAGTTTTTGGATCAACCTCTCTGGCTGTTTGCAGTGTGGGATGGCGGCATGTCTTTCCACGGAGGCCTGCTGGGGGTCATTGTTGCACTGACGTTATACGCCAGAAAGTTGGGTATTCGTTTTTTTGCCATGATGGATTTTGTGGCGCCGCTGGTGCCGATTGGTCTGGGAGCCGGGCGATTGGGCAACTTCATCGGTGGTGAGTTATGGGGCCGCGTCAGTGATGTACCCTGGGCGGTAGTGTTTCCACATCCGTTGGCGGGTGATTTGCCGCGTCATCCATCACAACTTTACCAGTTCGCACTGGAAGGCCTACTGCTGTTTTTGATTCTGTGGTTTTATTCAGCACGGCCAAGACCTACCATGGCCGTATCCGGTTTATTTTTAGTTTGTTATGGCTTGTTCCGCTTTGTGGTGGAGTTTTTCCGTCAGCCGGATGCGCATTTGAGTTTTATCGCGCTTAACTGGGTGACTATGGGGCAGTTGCTGTCTCTGCCAATGATTCTTGGTGGATTTGCTCTGTTGCTATGGGCGTATCGAAAACCGAAAAAAGTAATTAGTTGAGAGTGATTTATGCAGCAGTATCTGGCGTTAATGCAGGATGTTCTTGATAACGGTGTCGATAAAAGTGATCGGACCGGTGTGGGTACCCGTTCAGTGTTTGGTCGTCAGATACGTTTTGATTTGAGTGCTGGTTTTCCGCTGGTTACAACCAAAAACTGTCACCTGAAGTCCATCATTCATGAGCTGCTTTGGTTTTTGCGGGGCGATACTAATATCGCTTACCTGAAAGAAAATGGCGTGACCATCTGGGATGAATGGGCCGACGAGCAGGGTAACCTTGGGCCAGTTTATGGAGAACAGTGGCGCTCCTGGCGTAAGCCCGATGGGGGCACAGTAGATCAAATCAGCAAGCTTGTGCATAACCTCAAAAATAACCCCGATAGTCGCCGTTTATTGGTGGTGGCTTATAACCCAGGAGTCGCTGATGAGGTGGCGTTGCCGCCTTGTCATTCGCTGTTTCAGTTTTATGTGGCGAATGGCAAGTTATCCTGCCAGTTATATCAGCGCTCGGCGGATTTGTTCCTGGGCGTTCCTTTTAACATTGCTTCCTATGCGATTTTGACTCACATGCTGGCGCAGCAGACGGACCTCGAGGTGGGTGAGTTTGTGCATACCTTTGGTGATTGTCATCTCTATTTCAACCACATAACTGATGAAATTGTACATGAACAGCTGAGGCGTACTCCGCGAGCATTGCCCGAGTTGCAGATCAAGCGTAAAGCTGAATCGATCTTTGATTACCGTTTTGATGATTTTGAAATTACCGGCTATGACCCGTATCCAACAATTAAGGCACCAATAGCGGTTTAGGCGTTTTGTATTCAGGAATAGTGGTTCCGGAAAACTCTTCGGAGAACAATGTTTACTCAGCGATTAAAGTCCATGCCGCGTCAATTGAGTTATGCGGACAAGGTTGTATCAATATAGCTCGTTACAAACTTTTGAACGTCATCAAAGAGACGGTGGAGAGTTGGTAATAATGAGATAATTTTTTGATGTTGCCCTGCTCTTGCAGCACCTTCCATTGCCTCGCACAAATCGGCCAGTTTCACAGCACCCATATTTCGTGATGCGGATTTTAATTTGTGGGCTTGTTTAATAACCACTTCAGTGGTGTCGCTTTTAGCTGCAGTGTTGATCGCCGATATTGCACTTTGTGCGGACTTGATAAAGGATTCAAATAACGTGCGATGAACGTTGGCATCGTCACCGATAACCTGAATCAATATAACAATATCGATTGGGCTATCGGTAATATTTGGGGGAGCTGTTTTCTTCTTAGAAACGGTGGATTGTTCAGCATGTTCGTTCGCCAATTGAGAAAGATCTTTAGGAAGCCATTTTTCTAATACGTGCTTTAGTTCTTGAAGTGCTATCGGTTTCAGCAAGAATTCATCCATGCCTATTTTAATGCAGCGGTTGGCATCGCTTTTGGAGGAGTTTGTGGTAAAAGCGATGATTGGGATGTGGCTACTGCCTGCTTCGTAATCACGAATGCGACGAGTTAGTTCATAGCCATCCATTCCTGGCATGTTTATGCCGGTGAGTATCAGGTGGTAGCCACCTGACTGCCATTTACGCCATGCTTCTACGCCATCCTGACAAGGCTTCGATTCGTAGCCGATAATCGACATCTGCTGTTTAAGTACTTCCAAGTTGGTAAGGTTATCGTCAACAAGCAGTATTTTAATACGCTCGTTTTGGGCCAGAGCCGGGCGCATAACGGGGGCTTTTATTTCGGTTACGATAGCTGTGTTTTCAAGGTGCTGGATAATGGCCGACAAGCTTGCTAGTGACGTTTTCTGAACCTTTTCGAACGCCTTAAGGTAGTGAGCAATGGTTGTGTTTGCTTGTTTGTCCTTGATAGCGTGCTCGAGCGTATGGGCGCTGTATGCTAGTTCTGTCGCGCCAATTGTGGCTGCGGCACCATGTAGCAAATGAGTTAGTTTTTGAGCGCTTTCGAATTGTTTGATTGACAATTGTTGACGAATATTGTCGGCTGCATCAGAATTTTTAGTAATGAATTGTTTGGCGATACGGACATAAATGGCATTGTTGTCGCCAACGCGCTGCAGCCCTTCTTTAAGGTCAATGCTTTCAAAATTATAGGGAGGCGTCTTTTTTGGTGGCTTGCTGGATAAAGTTTTGGGTGAAGCTCCCTGTTTGACTTGTGGCGATATGAAACGCTCGATGCTACTAAATAGGTGGTCTGGAGAGATGGGCTTGGATAAGTGAGCCTGCATGCCTTTTTCGAGGCAGAGTTGTTTTTCCTCATCTGAGGTAAGAGCGGTTAGACCAATAATCGGGAGCGTTTTATAGCGTGGATCGGAGCGTAATCGAGACGTTGCTTCATAACCGTTCATTTTCGGCATTTGTAGATCCATTAGAACGCCGTTAATGGCGATAGGGTTTTTACCCAATAGAAGGTCAAGTGCCTCACGGCCATTGCTGACTATGGTAACTTCTATGCCTCGGCTGCGAAGTAATTCTGCAGCAACCTGCTGATTAATCTCATCGTCTTCTGCCAGTAATATATGACAACCCTCGAAGGAGTGAGCTTCCACAAGCGGCTTGGATAAAGCAATTTGATCAACAGGCGAGATCAATCGTTTGATTACTGGTTTTAAGTTGCTTTCAGTAACAGGGGATGCCAGTAGTGCATCAATGCTGGAGCCAATCAATGGCGCGTATTCATTGACGTTTGCATATCGACTAAGCAGTAATATTTTGGGCGTGTCGCTGAGTTCAGGATTAGTTTTGATGAGCTTGGCAGCTTCTTCACCACGCAACTGGGGCATATCGGCTTTTATGATCAATAGTTGATAAGGGTGACCTGTTTTACTCGCGTGGGCAAGATCTTCTAGCCCCTGCTGAGATGCGTTGATTTGCGTGACCTCACACCCGAAGCGTTTTAGCATGCGAGCTATGGCGTTGCTTGAGGAGCTATGGTTATCGATCAATAAAACTGGCAGCAGCGCATTAGTCAGCGTTTCTGGTTGTTGAAGTTGTACGGGTTCTCCAAAGGTCGCACTAAAGGTGAATTCACTACCGATACCATAGGTGCTGGAGGCAGAAATTTGACCGTTCATCATTTCGACTAATTTTTTATTGATGGTTAACCCAAGCCCTGCGCCGCTGTTGTGACGGTTGATAGTAGAGTCTGTATGGGTGAATGTTTTGAATAGTCGGGCACTTTGTTCGGTTGTCATGCCGATACCTGAATCGATTACGCGACATCGTAGTTGGATTCGCTGATCATTGCTTTCGATTACTTCGATGCGAATGATGATTTCTCCGCATTCGGTAAATTTTACTGCATTGTTTAGGAGGTTAAGGAAAACCTGTCGTAATCTGACTGGGTCGCCAATCAGGAGGTCGGGCAGGCTATCTTTAACATCAATGATCAGTTCCAGCCCCTTTTCTTGGATTGGTTGTACGACCGATTTAATTGTTTCATTAAGGACATCGTCAAAGTTAAAGGGGACTTTTTCTAGTTGGAGCATACCGGCTTCAATTTTGGCGAAATCTAGAATGTCATTAATGATGTTTAACAGGCTCTCGCCAGAGCTTGCCAGCTTGCGGCTATAGTCTTGTTGCCGTGGAGTTAGGGTTGTTTGATTGAGCAGGTGCGTCAAACCCATAACCGCACTTAGAGGTGTTCTGATTTCATTGCTCATGTTGGCTAGAAACTCACCTTTGAGCGTGTTTGCCATATCCACCTGTTGACGGGCTAGCTCCAATTCACTGGTACGACTTTCAACTTTATGCTCCAGGCTTTGGGTGTACTCCTTGACGGCCTGTTGTGATTTTTCAAGATTAAGGCTTACTTGTTGAAGTGCATGGCTAAGTTGAGCTACTTCGGTGGTTGTATCGTTGGTTATGTGTCTGGCTGTGTCTGTTAGAGAGCGATAGTTGCCAGCGATAATGTCATCAGTTTGACGAGTCAGTTTTTGCAAGGGGGTGGTAATACGTTCTGCTATGCGATGAGCGATGAACCAGCCTAGTATGATGAAGATAATTGCGATCAGTGATGAGATCAGGATCGTCCAATAGGTTGTCTTTTTTATAAGTGTGCGTTTTTCAATAATCATTGACTCAATGGCAGCTAAAGAAAACCCTAGTCTGAGAATTCCCCAGTGTTGACTAGCGAGACTAATGGGGGAGATCGTTTCAAAGTAAGAGCCCTGATGGGCTTTGTATTCAAGCGTTTGCGGTACGGTGGTTGTGGCAAGTTGTAGTGATTGCTCGTCATCCAGAATACGGGTTTGAAGCTCTGGACGTAATGTGTGAGCGTAAGCTGTACGAGCTTTACTCATTAAAATGGCGAAATTAAGGTTGTTATTTTCAGCAACCAATTGATTTAATTCTTGTTGTAAGACGGCTAAATTCAAATGAGTCAGATTGTGATTGATGGGTTTGCTCATTTGACGAGTTAGGACTTTCCCTTGATCCTCAAGCAGGGCTTTTAATTGTGATACGTTATCTTGTAAATCAGCGTTGTGGTGTTTGGAATTAAGGAACGTGATCGCGCTTATGACGAGGACCAATATCACGAGAATCAGCGATGTTATGGTTATTAACAGTTGATGCAGAAGACTCTTTTTGGAACTCGATGGTTGTCCCATGACGGTTAGCTGTGCACCGGAAGGACTGAATTGAGTCGTTCGTCTTCAGCGAAGGAACAGTTTGATAGTGTTGAAGGGGTGTCGAGAACCATAACCATCCTTGCTAGTGTTGACTCGGCAGACATCTAAAAAGGCGTAATTATCGCCTGTCTGCAAGTGAGTGCACCGCTGATCTCGTTAGCTTTTCAAGGCAATAGACTAAGTGTAGCGCGTTGAACGATAAAAGCACGAAGAAATTGTCAGCGTAGCCAGTGGAAAAGAGGTCTTAAAAATTCGTAATTATATTCAGCCTTTTAGCTCTATTTATTGGGTTCAAGTGGAGCTTGGTAGGCTGTTAAAGTGTGCTAGTCTGGATGTATAAAAATAATGAAGGAAACGAATATATGGCAGAAAATCCGGAAGCACAGGAACGGCGTGAACGTCAGCGATACCCGGGTCTTACCTATACTGCCTACGTAATGCGCTCAAATGGGTTGCACCTTTTTGTGAAGCCTTTTCAGGCTTCAATTATTGATTTTCATCGTTTTGGTGCCTGTTTGTGTACGGACAAAAAGATAACGGTTGGTACAAAAATTCGGTTGACCATCAAGTCAGCTACTGAGGAGGTTAAGGGCATTAGAGCGGAGGTTTGTCATGTACGCCTTCAGCCAACGGGTTATTGGTTTGGCGTAAAATTTATTCGAGCAAGCAAAGATAAAAACTTCGGACAAAGTGTGCTGGCTGGATTGGAGAACGTGATCAAGGATCAGCTGGCCTGAACTAACTGTTTAGCTGAGAGTGACAACAATGAAGTTACCCCATGAAAACATGCTATTGGTAGCGCTCTTAATTGGTGTCCTATTGCCATCAGCTATTAATCCTTTCGATGGATTAACTTGGTGGTTGGAAACGTTTCCAGTGTTGTTAGGGCTGCCTTTGGTGTTGCTTACAGCCAAAAATTTTCCGCTTACTCAGTTGAGTTACCGATTATTGTTTCTTCATGCGGTGATTTTGATTGTGGGAGCACATTATAGCTACGCACGTGTGCCGCTTGGTTTTTGGGTGCAGGATTGGTTTGACCTGTCGCGCAACCACTACGATCGCCTTGGCCATCTGGCACAGGGATTTATTCCTGCCATTCTGGCACGTGAAGTATTAATTCGTCGCTCGCTTCTTCAGGCAGGTAAGTGGTTGTTTTTCCTGGTGCTTTGTGTTTATCTGGCAATTAGTGCTTTCTATGAGCTGATTGAATGGTGGGTTGCTATCGCCGCGCAACAAGGTGCGGTGGAGTTTTTGGGTACTCAGGGTGATGTATGGGATACCCAGGCTGACATGATGATGGCGTTGATTGGTTCGGTGCTGGCGCAACTGTTGTTGGCGAGTAGTCAGGATAGAGCTCTAACACGGCTGTTAGGATGATGGCTTCATCGCATTTACAACCCAGCTTTATGCTATGCTTGTCGCACTTTTTTAACTGCTCTAGGACGTTTTGATTTTGAAACTTTCGTTGATTGTTGCTATGGCAAAAAACCGGGTGATCGGCATCAATAATAATTTGCCTTGGTACCTGCCAAATGATTTGAAATATTTTAAAGCGGCTACCATGGGTAAGCCGGTGATTATGGGACGTAAAACCCATGAGTCGATTGGCAAACCGTTGCCTGGGCGTGCCAATATTGTGGTAACTCGCGATACTACTTTTCAGGCGGAGGGCTGTAAGGTTGTACACTCCCTGCCAGAAGCGATTGAGTTGGCGGAGAATATTTGCCTAATTGATGGCGGTGACGAAGTCATTGTAATGGGCGGAGCTCAGATTTACGAACAGGCAATGGCTCATGCGGAGCGATTATATTTGACGGAAGTACACGCCGAGGTGAATGGTGATACTTACTTCCCTGAGTTCGAACGTAACGAGTGGCAAGAAGTGGGACGAGAGGATTATAAAGCCGAAGGGCCGAATCCTTACGATTACAGCTTTTTAGTGTTAGAACAGAAGATCTGAAGCTAGATTGACAGAGGTATGGATAGGGGCTTTATGCCCCTTTTTTATTTTACGTTTGCCGTTATTAGCACTAGCATAGTGGACGAAAGGCCGCTGCTAGCGGCTATGGTTACGGATGAGTTGTTCTAGAGAAGTGTTGGCTTGTTGCACGATATATTGAAAGGCGCTGCGTTGTTCTTCTGCCAGTTGCTGATTGCCTGCTCTATCTGCGTAAATTACACCAATTAGACGATTGTTGGCGATAATGGGAGCGGCTTGGGCGGGGGTGTTGCCGAATAATTTTTGTTCCAGTTTACTGAAGCTTGTGGTTTTGGGGCCGTCGTTAATAATAATGGCTTGGCGTTTCTCTGCGCACAGCATTAACGCACCCAGATGCTCTTTGGTGATTGGGATAATTAATTGCTCGCGCCAGTTTTCAGTACCTTTGCCCAGCACATGCTTGGCCTGAACTTTGCTGCGTTTTGTATCGCATAGCAGAATGGCAACGCGCTCAAGTCCAACACCTAAATGAATACCTTCGGCGACCGTGTGGAACAGGGTGTTGATATTGCATTTTTCTTTCACCATAACATCCAGGTCGCGCAACATATTCAGCTGAAACTGTGGGTCTGGAGTAAGAGTGATGGGCTTTTCTTTCTTTGACTGGACGAGTTTGGCGGCCTGATGCATTTGATGGACGCCAAAGGCCTTGAGTTCAGAAGTCGCCTCTGTGGTACCGCGTGTCACTAACCCTTCGATATCTTCAACGTCGGTTTTACAAAAATCAGCGATATCATTGAGTAACGTTTTGAGCTCTGCAGAATCCGGGGCTTTCTCGAGCAGCTCACAGAGGTGGTCGCCGAGTTGTACCGCTTTAGCTTCCGGTTTATTTGAATTCGGTTTGTTTAGTGCTTCTTTTAATACGCGGCCTAACTCCCAGCGGTCAGCCAGTCCGCTCGACAGTGAGTGAAAGCTGGTGCCAACCTGGTGTTTGATCAGCGCTTCCGAATCATCTTCGTTATACTCCAGTGAGTCGCTCAGCCGTTCGGCTTGCTCGGCTCCGAAGCACCAGAAGGCTAATTCACCAAGCCGGTATAAAAGAGCGGCGATAAAGACTTCTTCGCTGACCTTGCCTGAGGCTTGCTCCATTAAATTACGTGATTGAACGGCTGAATTAATGGCGTGCACGATACCGTTTAGCAGGTAAGGTGGGGATTGTTCAGATAAAAGCTTGTCAATCAGTACCACGGAGGTATAGATGGATTTTACACCGGCAATGCCTAGTTGAACCACCGCCCGACTGATGGTGGTGATCGGGTTATTGATAGTAGGATTATAGATGACGCAGTTGGCAACCTTGAGAACCCGTGATGTTAAGGACGGGTCTTTGAGTATTACGTCGGCTAACTGTAAGGCGGTGCTGTTATCCTTGCCGGTAACCGATTCGAGTTCATGTACCACGCCGCCAAGAACTGGTAAATCTGTTTTGGAGAAGAGCTCCAGCCAGTAATCACGTCCTTTATTTTTATCTGTTGCCATTATTGGTGATTGTCCTGAGCGATAATGTTGGAGTAGGCCGCTAAGCTCTTTATTTGGTTCGGCTATTTTGTGCGATTCAGTATAGTGAATATTGCCCGGTATTCTGACTGTTAATTATTTTTTATTTCGATGAAAAATTGTTTTGGACGCTTAGTTGAAATGAGCTGTAAAACCTACAGGGTAAGGCCGGGTTAGTTGTGAGTTGTAGCTGAAGTGAGATGTACCGGCATTTTATGAGATTCCCTACCTTTAGGTTTTGTTTGATTCTGGTTGGTTGGCTAATAAATCGCTCCATGGTTTCGGTCGTCCGAATAAATAGCCCTGTACCATGTCTGTTTGCCATTCAGTCACAATTTTTAATTGCTCATCAGTTTCGATGCCTTCACACACAACGGTTAAGGAAAGATCGTGGGCTAATTTGACGATAGTTTGCCCTATTGTGATGTAGCTTTTATTAGTCAGGGTATTGTCGATAAAACTTTTATCCACTTTTAGGATGTCAAAGGAGAAGTTTAACAGGTAGCTCAGAGAGGAATAACCCGTTCCAAAATCATCCATGGAGAGTTTAAAGCCGGCAGCATGAAACTTTGCAAATGCCTGCTGACTGCTTTGGATATTCTGCATGGCAGCGTTTTCAGTGATTTCGAATACGATACGCTGCGGCGCAATACCATATTGCTCTGAGATCTGGACCATTCTCTCAACCAAGTGAGGCTCTTTGAGCTGTACTGGTGAAAGGTTAATAGAAATGCTGACCTCCTCCTGTGTGGAAGGTAACGATAGACAGCGACAGGCTTGATCGACGACCCAATAGCCGAGCGGGATAATGTCACCGCTTTCTTCTGCTATCTCGATAAACTTATCTGGCGGGATAATCCCTTTTTCCGGATGTTGCCAGCGAATTAGAGCTTCGTAGCTTTCAATGTGCTCAGTACTAGCGCCTAGTTTCACAACAGGCTGAAAGTACAATATAAATTCATTGTTTTCTATCGCGGAGGGCATTGCTCTGGCTAGTTCAAATTGTAGCTGCAATTGCTTAACGATACCGTCGTCATAACCTTGGTAACGATCGATATTGTTTTTTTTAGCTTGAAAAAGTGCAATGGAAGCGGCTTTAAGTAATAGCTCTGGCTGTGTGCCACAGGTGGGATAGCAGCTGTAGCCTGCCCGCATATCACAATGAACTCGATAGTTTTCAATTTTCAGGTCGCTAACAAAAGCTTCTTTGAGCTTTGATAATATTTGCGTGACTTGGTCGCGGTTTGCGCGGGGAATGATAAAGGCAAATTGCCCCGAGCCGAGGTGAGAGAGTTTGTTGTCTTCATTGAGCACGCTATTAATTCGCGCAATGGTTTGCATTAGAAACATACGATTGATTGTTTCATCAAACAATAATTGAATATTACCGATCTCCTGTATGGAAAGTATTACCAGAAAGGTGTTTTTTTGATCGACATTAATCAGCTGTCTAACAATATTTAATAGTCCCAGTTTGTTATGAAGGCCCGTTTCGATGTCTTGGTAAATTGCTGGGATTTGTCCTGCGATTACCTGCTGATCAGTTTCTTTATGAAAGCGATCAAGCATTGTTTGCAGGCTTTGATAAATTTCCCCCAGGTGTTGATTGGATGTATTTTTATCCAGGCAGAAAGAAATAATGGCGGCGACTTTGCTCAGGTAATCTTTATCGTGTGGTGAATATTTTTTGCTTGAGGGGGAAAAAAGAATGCCTCCTCGCTGTGCCCTGAAAGGCTCAAAATGTATTTTATTCTTAGTAAGCATCGTTTCGATACTGGAGGGTTGTTGTGTCAGTTCGCTCGTAACGAAGTTGAAATCCTGGCCAAAATCAAATAATGACTCAACGAGGCTGACATCATTGGGCTGAACTTTTTCCCATTCGCCGTCGGGGTTGAATTTGTGTGCTTGGACGATGAGCAAACAACTCCACCACATACCATTAACAAATTTCAATAGCATGCAGTTTTCTATATCAATAGAAAAACGAACGGTGTTAAAAATATATTTCAAGTTGTGATTTAGTTGAGTATCGACACTGATTAGTTTTCGTAATTCAAGCAAGGTAGAGGTGCGAATACAGGTTTCAATAGAGACAGCTGCGGTGGATGTGTTTTCAGGAAAAGGAATGCTTTTGTGGTCTGTGTTTTGAGTGTCCATGAATTTCGTAATCCTCTAGGCTGAAACTTAACCCTCAAACATGTCTAGATTTCTGCCGATTGGTTGGTTTCGCTCGGCGGGTATTCATTTATGCGCTTGCCTGTCGGATGGTGACCTCAAAGGGCTCGTCAATGCTAAGGGCTAGACTATTGGCTATGTTTACCATGTAGAGCGCACAGGAGACCATGCCAATTAATTCAGCGATTTCGTCGATTGAAAAACCTACCTTAATTAGTTGGTCGTACATTTCAGAAATATCGGAAAAACTGTTATCAACAGAATAACTGGAGAATTTAATAATGTTTCGCAAGACGGGGTTATGGATTTGTTCGTGATTATTCACAATGGCTTTTATATCTTCGCCAGCAAAACCATATTGAAGAGCTATTGCATGGTGGGCTATATGGCAATAATCGCATTCCTTTTTATGTGCGATATAGGAAAACATCAGTTCTTTTGTTATGCGGGGCAGGTTGCCATGGCAGAGATTGTTTCTTACCAGCTGCCATGACGAGAGTGCAAGGTCGGGCCGAATGGCGGCTACACAACGAAACAGGTTAGGTACAAAGCCCATCCCCAGCTCCTCGCAAACCTGTTGATGAATCTCGGGATAGGTGTTCTCAAAGTCTTTTTCCGTCATTGTTGGGAAAGTGCTCATAACAGTCCCTCCTCGGAGAAGAAATTTCCAATGCTTAAAAATTATTATAGAGGTTTTAAGGGCGAGTAACTTAGGCGAGAGAGAAAAAAGATTGTGATAATCTGCGGATGTTGAGAGGAGGTGTCGCTGGTGGTGACAGTCTAGGAATGATGGAAGAAAACCGGAAACGATAGCTCGAGTCCGGTTTACGCCACTTATTTCTGTGAAAGCTGCTTAATCCAGCAATGAGAGATCTCGAACAGCACCCTTGTCCGCACTGGTGACCAGTTTGGCATAGGCTTTCAGGGCCGAGCTGACTTTACGAGGACGTGCTTTGACTGGTTTCCAGCCCAGCTTGTCCTGCTCAGCGCGGCGTGAAGCCAACTCTTCATCACTTAACAGCACGTTAATGGTGCGGCTGGGGATGTCGATGTGGATCTTATCGCCATTACGAATCAAGCCAATGGCGCCGCCAGCCGCTGCTTCCGGGGAGGCGTGGCCAATGGATAGACCTGAAGTGCCGCCAGAGAAACGGCCGTCGGTCAGCAATGCACAGGCCTTGCCTAAGCCCTTCGACTTAATATAAGACGTTGGATAGAGCATTTCCTGCATGCCGGGTCCGCCGCGCGGGCCTTCGTAACGAACGATGACCACATCGCCTTCTTTGACTTTATCTTCCAGAATATTAGCAACCGCTTCGTCCTGGCTTTCGACTACGTGCGCAGGGCCTTCAAATACTAAAATCGAGTCATCGACACCGGCGGTTTTAACCACACAGCCGTCTTCAGCAATATTACCGAACAAGACCGCTAAGCCGCCTTCCAGGCTAAACGCGTGGTCGATGGAACGAATACAGCCGTTTTCACGATCGGTATCCAGACTTGGCCAGCGTGTGGCTTGGCTAAAGGCCGTTTGAGTGGGGATACCTGCCGGACCCGCTTTATAAAAAGTTCTCACTGCTTCGCTGGGGTTGCGCATGATATCCCAGGTATCTAAGGCTTCTTTCATGGTGGCGCTGTGTACAGTCGGCAGATCAGTATGCAAAACACCAGCACGATCTAGCTCACCTAAAATCGCCATAATGCCGCCGGCACGGTGTACATCTTCGATGTGATAATCCGGTGAATTAGGCGCCACTTTACACAGCTGCGGTACTGTATGGGATAGACGGTTAATGTCTTCCAGGGTGAAGTCGAGTTCGGCTTCCTGAGCAATCGCCAGCAGGTGTAAAATAGTATTGGTGGAACCGCCCATGCAGATATCTAGCGTGATGCAGTTTTCGAACGCTTCCAGGGACCCAATGCTACGCGGTAGCACGCTTTCGTCATCCTGTTCGTAATAACGTTTGGCTAGTTCAACGATGAGATGGCCGCCACGTTCAAATAGTTGGCGACGGTCTTCGTGAGTTGCTACCACGGTGCCGTTACCCGGTAATGCTAGCCCTAATGCTTCGGCCAGACAGTTCATCGAGTTCGCCGTAAACATACCGGAACAGGAGCCGCACGTCGGGCAAGCGCTACGTTCGTACTCTTCGACTTTTTTATCGGAAGCCGTGTCATCCACAGCAATCACCATGGCATCAACCAAATCGAGCTTTCGGTCAGCCAGTTTTGTTTTACCCGCTTCCATCGGGCCGCCGGTCACAAATACCACGGGAATGTTTAGGCGCATCGCCGCCATTAACATGCCCGGTGTGATTTTGTCGCAGTTGGAAATACACACCAGTGCATCGGCGCAGTGCGCGTTGACCATGTATTCAACCGAGTCAGCAATGATGTCACGGCTGGGCAGGCTGTAGAGCATGCCATCGTGGCCCATGGCAATGCCGTCATCGACGGCGATAGTGTTGAACTCCTTGGCGACACCTCCAGCCTTTTCAATCTCACGCGCAACCAGTTGCCCCATGTCCTTTAGATGAACATGGCCGGGTACAAATTGAGTAAAGGAGTTGGCAATGGCAATAATAGGCTTATGAAAATCATCGTCCTTCATGCCAGTGGCGCGCCACAATGCGCGGGCGCCAGCCATGTTGCGTCCCGCAGTGGATGTTTTAGAGCGATAGACGGGCATAAAATAAACCTCGTAGTAATGTTGTTCGCTAGGAAAAACGCATATTATCATTTTATGTGGATGTGATGTCTCCATAGAATAAAAAAGTCGTGCAGTAGTTGTGAAACAGAGGGAGCAGAATGAAGGTCGATTTCAAACACAAAGTTGTTGTTGTCACCGGAGCCACTGGCGGTATTGGTCGCGCACTGTCCTGGCGTTTCGCCTCGGCGGGCGCACGTATTGTGCTGATTGATCTTGATGAAGAGCACCTGCCTGCGGTTCAGAACCAGATTGAGCGCTCTGGCGCTGACGTACTGAGCATCGCCTGTGACATTTCCGATTACGATAAGTGTCAGGCCGCCATGCAGCAGGTGGTTGAGCATTTTGGAGGCATTGACCTGTTAATCAATAACGCCGGAATATCACATCACAGTCGTTTTGAAGACACCGAGCTGGCGGTCTTCGAAAAGATAATGGCGGTTAACTATTTTGGTGCCTTGCATTGCACCAAGGCTGCGTTGCCCTCCTTGATTGAGCGCCGCGGCGCGATAGCCGCACTGTCGAGTACCGGTGGTTTTGTTCCCATGATTGGCCGTGTCGGATATAGTGCCAGTAAACATGCGCTGCATGGGTTGTTTGAATCGCTACGTTTGGAGTTAAAAGAAAAAGGCGTGCACGTGATGATGGTATGCCCGGGCGCAACGGCAACGGAAATGCACAAAAACATGTTGGCCGGAGATGGTTCGACTATTAGTGTTCCCGCCAAAGCGACTCAAAAACTGGCAACCCCGCAAGAAGTGGCCGAGGCCCTATTTCATGGAGCACAACATAATCAGCGTCTTGTTATTCATTCCAAAATGAGCAAAATAAGCTGGTTTTACTGGAAGTTTTTTCCGTCGCTGTTTGAGCGTAAACTGTATAAGCAATGGCGTAGTGAACTGGAGCTTTAGCTTATATGTAACGCCGCAGAGACCACGCAGATAGTTTTTGGAGAATGATATGTCAGAACCAAAAATAGCGCGTCGAGCGCCCTATGCGGTTGAAGTTGAAGAAGGCAAAAAGTATTTTTGGTGTGCCTGCGGCCATAGCGCTAAACAGCCCTTTTGTGATGGTTCCCACAAAGATACGGAATTTACACCGCTTGAGTATGTGGCTGAAAAATCAGGGAAGGTATTTTTCTGCGGCTGTAAACACACACACAAAGCCCCGTTGTGTGATGGCAGTCATAGTAAAATAACTCCTGCTACGTAATAAAACTGTGTCATTTCGACTGTTAGGAGAAATTTTAATAGTCTTCCAGATTTCTCGCATTTTCTCGAAATGACACAGAGCTGTTCGAAGCAGCAAGCAGCAAGCAGCGTTGGCTTAACTCGTCCGGTAAACCCAGCGATCCATCTGTTCGATAAAGGTTTCAATCGCCAGCTGTTCGCTGGTATCTAGATGCAACGTGTGTTGCTCTTCTTTTTCGGTCAATGCATCGGCCGATGTTAATTGGGCTTCATAGACCTTAACCGTGGCGTCGGATACATCTTGCTGCGCAGTTTCTCGTGCGTTCAGGCGCTCGCGCGTGGTTTCTTCATCGAGCGTGCAGGACACTATTTGCAGTGGCACGCCCTGTTCTTCGCTCAGTTCATGGAATAGATCACGATAACCAGCATTCAGGAAGGTGGCATCAATCAGCACTGAGTTGCCGCTTTTTAGAATAGTTGAAGCGGTGTCTCGCAGGTTTTGGAAGGTCTGGTTACTGGCTTCTTTTGTATAGATGCCTATGTTCAAATCGTCACTCTTACCCTGCTGCTCGCCAAATAATTGTTTGCGAACAACGTCTGAGCGCAAGCGCACCAGATGTAGGTGCTCCATTAGGGTGCTGCCAACGGTGGATTTGCCTGAGCCGGAAAAGCCGTGCATCAAAATTAGGCAGCGGCAGGGGATTTCCATGTAATGTTCGGCTAGGTCAGTGTAACTGCGATATTGTTTGAGAACTGTTTCACGATCTTCGTCGCTGATATTTTCGTTAAACAGTTGGAACAACCCCACCTTGGCGCGAACTATGGCGTAATAGGACTTGTAGAAGTTCAGCAGTTTTAGGCCGGCGTAATCGCCCGTCAGCTCCAGATAGGCATTAAGGAACTGGTTGGCAAAATAGTCTTCTCCGCGATCTTCCAAATCCATAATAAAGAACGCGGCTTCGCGCATTACGTCGATCCAGTAGAAATCGTCGTTGAATTCGATACAGTCAAACAGGCGGATTTTCTCATTAAACAGGGTGATGTTGCCGAGGTGCAAATCACCGTGACAGGCGCGAACTTTGCCCTGCGCTTTACGTTCTTCGAAGGTGGGTGTTAGCAATGTGAAGGTGTCTTGCGCCCAGGCTTCGATTTGGTCGAGCTGTTGCAGATCTGCTTTTTCTGTTAGTAATGGACGGATTTGATCAAAGTTTTGCTGTACAGGGAACATTACCTGCTCAGGTTCGCCAAAACGCGAATCGGTACCAGCTACTTCAGTGCGGGCGTGGAAGTCTGCAACTTGATCGGCTACTTCGTTAATATGGTCACGGGTTAGTTCACCCTGCGCCAGCAAATTGTTGAGTAGGTGCTCTTGGCTGAACTGACGCATTTTAATGACGTATTCCAGCACGTCACCTTCGCCGGTAAAGCTAGGGTTGTTTTCATCGCCGTACAAAGGCAATAAGTCGAGATACAGTTCAGGAGACAAACGACGGTTCAGTCGCAGTTCCTCTTCGCAGAAGTGCTTACGCTTTTCCAGCGTGGTGAAATTTAGGAAACCAAAATCCATCGGCTTTTTTATTTTATAGGCGTAGGGGCCTGTTAGAATAACCCACGAAATATGCGTTTCAATCAGTTGGAACGACTCGACGTCATGATCAAACATAGCTGGATTTTGCAGGGCGTTTAACAGAGCTTGGCTCACGGAAATCTCCAAATTTTTAATGCACTATTTTCGGCTGCGTAGTCTAACACCCGTTATTTTATTTTCACTATAATTCAAGCAATTAGAAGCTATGGCGCAAAAAAAATCGACCAAAACCACTCGATCCGTTGTAAAGAAAAAGCCTGCAGCGACCAAAGCCAGAAAAGCACCCGCTAAAAAATTAAAAAAGACAGATTTTTCTTGGAAGGGACTGTTATTAAAGCTTGTGCTAGTTTGTGTTTTATTAGGCGTTGGCTTGGTGGTCTATCTTGACGCCTGGGTGACGGATAAATTTGAAGGCAAACGTTGGTCTCTGCCTGCGCAGGTGTACGCGCGGCCGCTGGAACTTTATGTCGGACAACAGCTGGATTTACGTGATGTGCAGGCGGAGCTGAATATGCTCGGTTATCGCAAGCGTTATCAGTTGGGTAAACCGGGACAATATGTGAATTCTGGCGGGCGCTTGGATATCTATACCCGTAGTTTTCGCTTTTGGAGTGAGACGGCCCCCGCGCAGCGTGTCAGTCTCAGAGTTAGGAATGGTGTTGTGATATCGCTGAGTGTTGATGATGCGGATATTGGGCTGTTCAGTTTGGAGCCGTTACTGGTGGGCGGTATTTACCCAGCCCACAACGAAGATCGTTTACTGATTCAGTTGGAAAATGTACCGCAGTTTTTGATTGATGCGTTAGTCGCCGTTGAAGATAAAAACTTCTACAGCCATTACGGTGTTTCGCCAAAATCCATTGCCAGAGCGCTGTGGGTAAATGCTAAGGCCGGGCGTGCGGTGCAGGGTGGCAGCACGCTGACGCAACAGTTGGTGAAGAATTTCTACCTGACCAGTGACCGCAGTCTTGTGCGTAAAGGTGCTGAAGCCATTATGGCGGTGCTGCTGGATGCCCATTATGGCAAGGATGACATCCTTGAAGCCTATTTGAATGAGGTTTATCTGGGCCAAGCCGGGCGCCGTGCTGTACATGGTTTTGGCTTGGGCAGTCAGTATTATTTTGGACGCGCAATCAGTGAGCTGAAACTGCATCAAGCAGCGTTGCTGGTGTCGCTGGTAAAAGGCCCATCCTATTACAATCCGCGTCGTCACCCTGCGCGCGCCTTAGCACGACGTAATCTGGTGCTGGGCATGTTGGCAAAGGCTGGCATGGTGACCGAGCGTGAAGCTCAGTTGGCCAAAGCAATGCCGCTGGATGTGGCCGCTAAATCCTCCTATTCCGAAGCGGTTTATCCGGCTTATGTTGATCTGGTTAAGCGCCAGCTGCGGCGCGATTATCGCGCTGAGGATTTAACCAGTGAAGGGTTGCGTGTTTTCACCAGTCTTGATCCGTTGGTGCAGCGTGATGCCGAGCAGGCAATGACTGCCACTGCTGCCCGCCTCAAACATCAGCATGGCAAAAAGCTTGATAAGTTGGAAGGTGCGATGGTGGTGACCAGTACGGACACAGGCGAAGTGTTGGCATTGGTTGGAGGCAAGGATAGCAAGTATTCAGGTTTCAACCGGGCATTGGATGCCGTACGCCCGGTGGGCTCAGTACTTAAACCGGCGGTGTATCTGACGGCGCTTTCGCAGCCGCAGCGTTATCAATTGACGACTTTGTTGGATGATAGCGGCGTCAGCATTGAGTTGGAAAACGGTGATTTGTGGCAGCCGCTCAATGCCGATAAAAAAGATCACGGCCAGGTGCCGCTGCACCATGCGCTGGCGCACTCCTATAATCAGGCCACGGCGCGTTTGGGTATGGAGCTTGGTCTTCCCAGTGTCATGCAAACCATTAAAAACCTTGGCGTCGAAAGACCGCTGCCAGCTTACCCGTCGGTGATGTTGGGCGCGGTAGGGCTGTCACCGTTGGAAGTTGCCGCTATGTACCAAACCATTGCCGCCGGCGGTTTTGATACACCTTTGCGTGCGATTCTCGCAGTTTCAACCGCGGAGGGTGAGCCGCTCAACCGTTATCCTTTACAGTTGGAGCAGAAGGTTGATTCCGATGCGGTGCACCTTCTTTATTACGCCCTGCAGGAAACTATGCGCGAGGGCACTGGGCGATCCGTCTATAACAGCCTGCCGGAAAACCTCAGTATTGCGGGTAAAACAGGCACCACTGATGATTTGCGTGATAGCTGGTTTGCTGGCTTTACCGGGGATCGATTAGCAGTGGTGTGGTTAGGCAGTGACGATAATACGCCGCTGGGTTTATCCGGCAGTTCCGGGGCGCTCAAGGTGTGGCAAAGCCTGATGTTGCGGATTAACCCACAGTCTTTTGTTGGCACGGTGCCGGAGAATATTAATTATCAGTGGGTGGATGATGAAACCGGCTTGCTCAGTGCTAGACTCTGCAAAGGCGCGCGGCAGGTGCCTTTTATCAAGGGTAGCGAGCCACATAAAAAATCAGGCTGTGCGCCGGGCTTGGAGCGTATGGGTGATTGGATTAAATCCTGGTTCTGACAACGTTCAATTTAAGAGAAGAGAGATTAATGCAGCAGATGATCAAAAATACCTTGCTGGTTGTATTGAGCCTAGCGGTAACCGCTTGTGTTAACAGCGGCGGCTATAACAACGTGCCGGTTGAAGATGCCAGCTCCGGACAGCACTCTGTTTTTGATCATTCAGATTACCCGACTCAAAGCAGCCCGGCTCAGAATAATACAATGCCGAGCGACGCTGATAGCTACCCGGATAAAAACTATCCATCGCCGGATGTGGTCGCTGAGGAGTCTGTGTCTAAATATAAGGCGCCTCCTGCTCGTCCCGGTAACAACAGCGCTGTAATTGCGTTACTCAGTTCGGCACAAAAACAGCTCCAGAGCGGTGATTATATGCGTGCCGCAGCCACTTTGGAGCGGGCGATTCGTATTTCTCCACGTGATCCTGAGCTTTATTATCAGTTGGCACAAGTGCGTTATTTGCAGCGTAATTATCATCAGACGGAACAGTTGTGCCGTAAAGCTATCTCGTTGGCCGGTAGTGATAAAAAGTTGCTAGCGCGTTGCCGCTTGTTGCTTGATCGTCTGCGCTAAGCGCGCGTATGATTAATCGACGGCTATAGCGCTTGCTCGATTAGAACTGTTGCTGCTCGTTTGGCAATGTCGGCCGCGTTTAGCTGCGGTGAGACCTGTGCCGTAACGATTGCCCCCTCCAGTATTAACGACAACTCATCGGCTAATTTTTGTGGTTCCGATGCTCCGGCCTGTTCGCAGAGCCCTTTGATCAACTCCCTACTCAAGCGTTTGTATTCGGCGCAGACTTGGCGAATGGTGTCGTTGGTTTCCGCATATTCCCCGATTGCGTTGATAAAGGTGCAGCCAAAAAAATTATCCTCGCTGAACCAGTAGCCTGCGGCATCAAACACGCTTAAAAGGCGTTGCTTTGGGTCGGCACTGGCGCTGTTGATGTGTTTTAAAAAATAACTGCGGAGTTGTTCATCAAGGTGGCGAAGGGTTGCGACAACCAGTTCATCTTTACTGCCGAAGTGTGCGTAGAGTGTTCTTTTGGTAATGCCGGATTGTTTGGCAATTAAGTCTATGCCAGTGGCATGAAAACCACGGCGTGAGAAAAGCTCAAGTGCAGTGTGGATTAACTGCTCACGTTTGCTGGGTGCTACTGGGTTTTTTTTAGGCATTAAATATACCGTTCTGTTTATTATTTTCTTTCTGATGCTGCTGATTATAAGCAATTTGTTGCCGTTTTGTTTGAGTAATTAAAAAACAAGACGTATGCTGATTTACGGCGTATACAGATCGGTATACTTCTGTGATTGATTTTATCTGGGTTGAGAGGAAGGAGGGTGGCATGTTGAATTCAAAACAATGGTTGGCAGGTGCCGCATTTATCATGGTGGCGGGTGTTGCAGGGAATGTGGCGGCGGAAGGCATGCGAGGTAAGGCGTTATCCCCTTGGGTATCAGAGCGTGGTGAAATCACCTTGCCTGAAAATTTTAGAAACAGCATGTCGCATCTGGGCAGTTGGTTTGTGCCAGAGGGTGGTGCTGCAGGATTCCATGATGTTTATGCTCAGCCCGAAGCGATTGTCGCTTATCGTAAAACGGGTTTATTTCCAGATGGCGCGGTGTTAGTGAAAGAATTGCGCGCTGCGAAGGCTGGCGACTATTCCACAGGAGGTGGTGTGCAGCGAGCAACGGATCAAATTCTGCAAACCTTTGTTATGGTGAAGGATGGTCAGGATCAATTTGAGAAGTCAGCGCAGTGGGGCGACGGCTGGGGTTGGGCTTTGTTTAAGCCTGATAATACAGCCAATGTGTCGAGCAATTATAAAAATGATTGTTTGGGATGCCATGTTCCAGCCAAGGCTACCGACTGGGTTTATATTGAAGGCTACCCTACGTTACGCTAAGTGTTTGAAGCAAAGAGCCGGTTGAAAATTCGGTTCTTTGCTAGCTCTGGAGCTGAGGTTTTCTGACCCAATAGAGAAAGAGCAGTAGCTGCAAACTGGCAACGATAACCGTAATAGTTGCTGCTCTGGCATCGGCCCATAAAAACTGGCCTAGCCAAAGGAATGCGATAGAGGCCAGGTAATAGATTTTATGATCACTGAGGTGTTTTGTGATGAGCCAGTGTAGTGGTAGGCCGATTAATAACCAGCCGGCCAGTGAATAAAGACAGAAAAAAATTAACACAATGAGGACGATGAAAAAGACACCGCTGAAGTTATTCACGGTAATGGATAGGGTGCTGGTCGTGGCGAAATAAAGGGTGAAGGGGATGCAGGTCACACAAATGGCTCTCAGTGTTGCTCTACAAAAAACTTCAAAATTCATAGCTCTTTTCCTTGGGAGCCGTTATCGATAAGTTACGTCACACCCGAATAAGGTTCGGGTGTGACGATCTTTTGATCGTTAAGCCAGCTTTTGGAAAACTCGATCTGCGGCTGCTAGTGTCTCATCAATATCTTCATCGGTATGGGCTGCCGACATGAAGCCGGTTTCGTAGCAAGCCGGTGCCAGATATACGCCTTCTTCTAGCATGCCGTGGAAGAAACGGTTGAAACGTTGAGTATCACCAGCCATCACCTGTTGGAAATTGGTAACCGGCTTTTGCTCGGTAAAGAAACCGCCGAACATGCTACCTACGTGGTTTGTGGTAAATGGAATGCCAGCAATTAACGCCAGTTCGTCCAGGCCATCGGCCAGACGGGTGGTGCGTTCAAAAATTGGCTCGTAGAAACCAGGTTGGCTGATGGCATCTAAACAGGCTAGACCTGCGGCCATGGCGACCGGGTTGCCGGATAACGTGCCTGCTTGGTAGACCGGGCCCAGCGGCGAGATCTGCTCCATAATTTCACGTTTACCACCAAAGGCGCCAACGGGCATGCCGCCGCCAATCACTTTGCCCAGTGTGGTGATGTCAGGTGTGACGCCGTAGTACCCCTGTGCACCTTGCAGGCCAAGGCGGAAACCAGTCATCACTTCGTCAATAATTAATACGGTGCCGAATTGGTCGCAGATTTCACGTAAGCCCTGCAAAAATCCCGGTACAGGGGGAATGCAGTTCATGTTGCCGGCAACGGGCTCAACAATAATGCAGGCTATTTGTTCGCCCGCTTCCGCAAAAGCCTGTTTGACGTTATCGAGGTCATTGTAAGTCAGGGTTATGGTGTGCTCGGCCATGCTGGCAGGTACACCCGGTGAGGTTGGTACGCCCAATGTTAGTGCGCCAGAGCCAGCTTTAACCAATAGTGAGTCGGAGTGGCCGTGGTAGCAACCTTCAAATTTGACGATTTTATCGCGGCCGGTATAGCCGCGGGCTAGGCGAATGGCGCTCATGGTGGCTTCTGTGCCGGAGCTGACAAAGCGAACTAAATCCATGGAGGGCATGATGTCGCAGATACGTGATGCTAACACCGTTTCAATTTCAGTAGGTGCGCCAAAACTCAGGCCCTTTTGCGCGGTGTTGATAACAGACTGACGAATGCCCGGATGGTTGTGGCCTAAAATCATTGGCCCCCAGGATTGCAGATAGTCGATATAACGTTTGCCATCGGCATCATACACGTAGGCGCCATCGGCGTGATCGATAAATAACGGTGTGCCGCCCACGGCTTTAAAGGCACGAACTGGCGAGTTAACGCCGCCAGGAATAAATTGTTGGGCCTGTTGGAATAGCTCTTCTGATCTAGACATCGATAAAATCTCTTAAAACAATTAAAAAGGTCTGACGACGGCCAGTATCACGACCGCAACTAATATGAGTACCGGAAACTCATTAAACCATCGGAAAAATACGTGGCCGGGCGCGACTTCATTACGTAAGAACTTCTTACGATAGCTGCCACACATGAAATGGTACATGACTAGAATCACGACCAGCGTAATTTTTATCATCAACCAGTATTGCAGCATATAACCTTGCCAGTTAAGTGCCGCCAGCCAACCGCCCAAGCCCACCGTGGTAATCATGGAGGGAGTCATGATGCCGCGGTAAAGTTTGCGCTCCATGACTTTGAAGCGTTCACGGCTGGTCTCATCGTCGCTCATGGCGTGATAAACGAACAGGCGCGGCATGTAGAAAAGGCCAGCAAACCAGCAAACCATGGCAATTATATGAAAGGCTTTAATCCAGAGCATCTAAAATCCGCTACGCTGTGTTATTCGTCGTTCATTTGGGGAAACCAAACTTCTCTCCTCATGCCTTGCCTAGCGAATTTTAGCCGTAGGAAAGGACTGAAATAATATTATGGGGGTTATTGTTTGTGCATGTAGAAAGTTTCAATTTCATCATGCGTCAAGACTCCGGCAATGGACTTCATTGTGGAGGTGACCCTGCGTTCCACGTAGAGTGCCTCGTAGCCGCTGCCGTGTAAAGTTTCTAGCGCTTCCTGTAGCGTGGCCTGGTGGGGGGCGCTGGTTAAATCCATACGTTTGGCAGGGATGGTTAACAGGTCTACGACACACTTTTGTTCATCGGTCATCGGTTCGCTGACGAGCTGTTCATCATTTGTCGAGGATTCATTTTCTGACGCGTCGTGCTCGTCCAAGTAGCGGGCCAACTCAGCAGCGGGCATTAAATAAGCAGGGCTGTTGTCGACGCTGATAACGATCCACTCAGGGTTTTTATCAAAAATAGTTTCCAGTTCTTCGCTGGTAAGAGAGCGGTCGTACAATACAAAATTCTCATTCATCAAACTACTGACGCCTACTCGACGTAAGGCCTGTTGCAACGGTGTGTCATTCAGTTTTTTCCCCTGATTGGCCAGCATTGCGACAAAAACCGATGGCTCCTTGAAGAAGCTGTGAGCGGTAATGTTGGCAATGATGATGGTGAGCATGGCGGGCAAAATAATATTAGGGTTGGCGGTTAATTCCAGTAATGCCATCAGCGCTGCCAGCGGTGCTTGCAGGGTGGCACCCATCATAGCGCCCATGCCGAGCATGCTGTAGAGCCCGATATCAGAGGCGTGCTCTGGCATTAGCATGTTGCCGACAATGCCCAGTGCGGCGCCTGCGCAGGCGCCGATCACCATGGTTGGGCCTATCAGACTGATGGGGATTCCGAGCCCAACGGGAAGTGATGTGGCGACTAATTTTGCCAGCGCAATAAGGCACAAAATTTGGAAAGTGTTGTTGCCAGCAAGGGCGTCGTTAACTGAATCATAGCTAACGCCCATGATTTCTGGGGCAATGACGGCCAGTATTCCGGTAGCTATGCCTGCGGCAAGTGCGCGATACATCATTGGGAAGCGCTGCATGCGGCCGAAGAAACGAACGATTTTGATGAACAGAGCTGATAATGCGCCGAAAATTAATCCGAGTAAAATTGTGAAGGGAATGTCCCATAGGGAACTGATACCGAGAGCCGGTACTTCAAAAGCGGGTTCAGAGCCGTAGGCTAAGCGGGTTACCAGCGCTGCTGATACGGAGGCCAGAATCACAGGCGTGAAACCTGCGACGGTGTACTCCATGATGATGACTTCCATCGCGAAAATAACACCGGCAATAGGCGTGTTGAAGGAGGCTGATATTGCCGCTGCTGCCCCGCAGCCCACTAGGATTCGGATACTGTTGTTAGGTAACCCCAGGCGACGGCCAAAAAAACTACTAAAGGCCGCGCCTAAATGCACGGCGGGGCCTTCTCGGCCTGCGGACTGACCGCTGACCACAGAGATGACTGCAGCCAAAAACTGGGAGCCTGCATTTTTTAGGCTTAAATGGCCCTGGTGATAATTAAGACGCTCTAGGACATGAGCGACACCAACATCACGAGAGTCGCGGTTGATATAGGTGAAAATCAGACCAATTAGCAGGGTGCCTAATAACGGTGCAAGAAAGCGGGACAATGACGACAGGCTTTCAAAATTCTCCGGGTCGTTATCGGGTAGCCAGTAACGTAATGGGATTTCGATGGCGTGGCGTAGTGCCAGGATAATAAGGCCAGAGAGGATGCCTGAAACGACGCCAAGCAGGGCAAATTGGGGCAAAGCCTCAAGGTTAGCAACCCTATGACGGAAGGTATCTAGTGAAAAAATGCGTCGATTCACGAAGTGGCTGAGTCCGGTTTAGTATTTTCTGACAGGTCTATTTGGGCAGCGTGGGGCGTATTTGCTAATTAGGAGTCCCTACTACGGCTGAGAATGACATATCAGAAGGATAATCTTTTTTCTTTAGTGTAGTTGTTCATTATACTGGCTCCCATTAATTAAATCGTTATTAGGGCGTATATTTACTGTCGCCCACTAGTATAAATATGAGGTTCTTGTGATTAAGGTCGGTATCGTAGGTGGAACAGGTTATACAGGTGTTGAGTTGCTGCGGTTGTTGGCAACGCATCCGGATGTGTCGCTTGAGGTGATTACCTCGCGTTCAGAGAGTGGCATGCCAGTGGCGGAAATGTTCCCTAACCTGCGCGGCCATTTTGATATTGCCTTTTCAGAGCCTGACATCAAAGCCTTATCGCAATGTGATTTGGTGTTTTTTGCCACGCCTCATGGTGTTGCCATGCCGATGGTACCGGAGTTGCTGGACGCCGGTGTGCGTATTGTTGATCTGGGTGCAGATTTTCGTATTAAGGATGTGCCTAATTGGGAAAAATGGTACGGCTTACCGCATAGCTGTCCTGATGCAGTTGCCGAAGCTGTTTATGGTTTGCCAGAGGTTTATCGCGAACAGGTTAAAACGGCGCGCCTAGTGGCGAACCCGGGTTGTTATCCAACGGCGGTGCAGCTGGGGTTTTTCCCGTTAATTGAAAAAGGGTTGATCGATCCCGCGAACTTGATTGCTGATGCCAAGTCGGGTGTTAGTGGTGCAGGTCGTAAAGCGGCGGTTGGCGCCTTGATGTGTGAGGCGAGTGAAAGTTTTAAAGCCTATGGCGTTTCTGGCCACCGTCACTTGCCAGAAATTATGCAAGGTTTGAATGAGCGCAGCGAAAATCCAGCGGGTTTAACCTTTGTGCCGCACCTGACACCGATGATTCGCGGAATTCATGCGACCTTGTACGGTAAACTGTCTGACACCTCAGTGGATTTGCAGGCGTTGTTCGAAGAGCGTTATGCGGATGAGCCCTTTGTGGATGTGATGCCAGCAGGCAGTCATCCGGAAACGCGTTCGGTTAAAGGCGTGAACCAGTGTCGTATTGCAGTACATCGCCCGCAAGATGGCGATACGGTAGTGATTCTGTCGGTCATTGATAATCTGGTGAAAGGTGCAGCCGGTCAGGCCATTCAAAATATGAACATCATGTTTGGTTTACCTGAAAATCGTGGGCTGGAAATGGCGGCCCTGCTGCCTTAAAGGTGGTTTTTCTGTATGGCTAAAGTTAAAGGCAGCAAACAACACAGCATGGTGATCAAGCACCATGAGCCTCATAAACGATGGCTCTTGGTCGTCGCGGCATTTATCTGTGCTGTTACTGTTTATGTTGTCGGTTTTCTTGTTGGTCAAAGTTATGAGGCTCAGGCTCAGGCATTACGCCCCAGCGGCCAACAGGCATTTGATCAGCTGCAAGAGCGGATTGCAGAGCTTGAGCAGGGGCATCAGGTTGATCAGGTGGCGGTTGAAAATACTCGTCAGGTGTTAAAAGATAAAGCTGAGTCAATTCGGCTGTTAGAGAAAAGTCTGGCCTTCTATAAGGGGGTCATGGCGCCAGAAAATAATGCCAAGGGGTTGCAGGTTGATCGACTGGGCGTTGAAAAAACCGATCAAGCAAAAGGCTTTCGGATTAAGTGGATGCTAATTCAGGCGGGGGAAAACTCGGGCTATCTGTCAGGCGATGTTTCCCTCAAGCTGGTTGGAAAGCAGGCAGGTGCTGAAAAGGTGCTATCCTTAAACGACGTGGTTTCTGAAGTGCCAAACATGAAGTTCAAGTTTCGCTATTTTCAGAGTTTTTCAGTTCAGGTCGAATTACCCGAAAAGTTTGTTGCTGAAAAAGTATTGTTGAGTGCAACTAGTAAGGGCTCAAAACCCCAAAGTGTGACACAGCAATATGGTTGGGTTGTTCAGGAGAAGGTAGTTGATGTGGAATAAGGCCAAAGCGGGCGCCAGCGGTGGCAAAAAGCACAGCTATGACACGCTGATTTCGAGCCAAACTGAAATTACCGGTAATATTCATTTCTCCGGCGGATTGCATATTGATGGTACGGTGCGTGGCGCTGTTGTGGCAGAGCCGGATTCCAAAGCAGTGGTTCGAGTAAGTGACCACGGGGTGGTGGAGGGCGAAGTCAGAGCGCCGCACGTTATTATCAATGGTCGTGTTGATGGCGACGTGTATTCCTCTGATCATGTCGAGCTTGCAGCTAACGCGGTTGTTAACGGCACGGTACATTATCAACTAATCGAAATGGTTATGGGCGCCCAGGTTAATGGCCGTCTGGTGCATGATGCGGGAGGTGCGCCCGTGGCACCTAGAGTAAAAAAGGATGAGGTCTCGAAGGATTGCGCAGAAATACGCAGCGTTTCTAATAGTTGACTAAAATACTAGGGAACAGCGATAATTAGCGGCTGAACAACATTTGTTGTGACGAGTTTTAGCTGTTTTAGCTATGTTTATAAAGAAAGAGGTATGGGAACGATGACCGAAACGACCGCTCAGGCGCCAATTACGTTTTGTGATGCTGCGGCCAATAAAGTCAAATCCTTGATGGACAGTGAAGGTAATGATGAGTTGATGCTGCGTGTGTTTGTAACTGGTGGTGGTTGCTCAGGCTTCCAGTACGGTTTTACCTTTGACGATAGTGTTGCAGAGGACGATACGCAAATTGCCAAAGACGGGGTCACCATGTTGGTGGATCCTATGAGCTTCCCTTATTTGCAGGGCTCAGAAGTTGATTACGAAGAGGACCTGATGGGGTCGAAATTTTTAGTGCGTAACCCCTCTGCAAAAACTACCTGTGGTTGTGGTTCGTCCTTTTCTATCTAGTTAGATTTTTCTGTTATGCCGCATACTCTATGCGGCTGATTTCATAAGGAGGCCAGTAGATGTTAAAAAAGTGGTTTTGCCTCCTTGCTCTTCCGATTCTTATGTTCTCGCCATGGCTGCTTGCGGAATCTTCAGATTCTAGTCCTGTTATTAAATATGCCATACCGGAAGGCGAAACGGCTTATGTAGTAAAACTCAAATTGCATACGACAGACGAGGTTGAGCGAATGCTCAAGCGTGCTGAAAAGTATATAGAGAATATTGAGAAATACCCCGACTTTGAACCTATTACGGTGATTTTACACGGCCATGAATTACGCGCTTTTGATCGCCGTAACTATAATGAGTTTAAGGATCTTGTTGGTCTTGCGGCGCGCCTCGAAGCTTTTAATATTATTGATGTTCAGGTGTGTGAAGTGCAGATGATGCAAGACGGCATTACGCGGGGAGATCTTCCTGCCTTTGTACAAACAGTTCCCTACGGACCCGCTGAAGAAAAACGGCTAATTAAACGAGGCTATAAATACTTCTAAGCTGAGGTGATTCTCACCCAGTGTTAGGCGTAATAAACGCCGCCAAGGATGCAGCTACTATTTGCACCTGTCACCGAAGGAAGGTTTGAGGGTTTGTGTTCCAGTGTTTGCTTAGCAAAACAGGCGAAGGCTGCTGCTTCCACCCAGTCAGGCTCAATGCCTAATGAGCTTGTTGTATCGACGTTAACCGATTCGGCTGTTAATGCCTCTATTCTTTCCATCAGAAAGTGGTTATGTGCGCCACCGCCGCAGACCAGTAACTCTTCACAGTTAGGGTAGTGTTGCTGGAGGTCCTTGCAAATGGACTCTGCAGTTAGTTCTGCAAGTGTGGCTGCCACATTTTCTGTGCTGATATTCAAGAAACCGTCTTTCAATTGTTGCTCCAGCCATTGCGGGTTAAAGAGTTCGCGGCCTGTGCTTTTTGGGGGAGGGCTGGCAAAGTAGGGTGTTGTCAGTAGCCGCTCAAGGAGATCAAAATTAACTGTGCCGCTACGCGCCCACTGACCATCTTGATCGTAGGCTTTATGTAAATGTTGCTGGCACCAGCTGTCGAGCAAAATATTACCAGGGCCGGTATCAAAGCCAGTGACGGGCAAAGATTGATCTGCAAAAAGCAGAGTCAGATTCGCCATGCCTCCAATGTTTAAAATGGCACGGTTTTTATCAGTAGAGCGGAAGATCGCGGCATGGAGGCCCGGAGCTAGAGGCGCACCCTGTCCACCGGCAGCCATATCTCGGCGGCGAAAGTCTGCAACTGTGGTGATGCCGGTTAGTTGTGCGATTAGGTTTGGGTCGCCAATTTGCAAGGTGAAAGGTGTGTCGCTCACGGGCATATGTCGGATGGTTTGGCCATGACTACCGATAGCGGCCACTTGATCGGCAGGGATTCCAGCTTGCTTCAGCAATTGTTGGCAGGCTTGAGCACATAGCTTGCCGAGTTCGTGATCGGCTTTTCCCATGCGTTGAATTTCGTTGTCGCCGGGAGAGCATAGTGCCAATAGTTGAGACTTGAGAGATGCGGGCCACTCCGTGCTTAGTGTCGCTATCAGTGTTGGTTGTTGGCTGCTGAAATCCACAAGCGCGGTGTCCAAGGCGTCCAGGCTGGTGCCGGACATCAGGCCGATGTAATAGAGGGGCGTGACACTCATTGCGGAAGTGTAAATCCTTAAGGGTTATAGGCTAGCCATTCCTGGTGTGCTGATAGTTGTGCCAGCACGGGTGCGGTGGCCTGTTTGAAGGCAGGCATTTCCGCTTTGCTGATAGCTTTGGCTTTTGGTAGCTTGTTCAGGATAGTGCGTGGGTTGCGGTGCACGCCGTTTACCAGGAATTCATAGTGCAAGTGAGCGCCTGTTACTCTGCCAGTTGCGCCTACGCGACCAATTAGTTGGCCCTGACTAACCTTTTGGCCTTTCTTAACGTGGCGTTTGGAAAGATGCAGATACTTGGTGGTGTATTGTTGACCGTGTTGAATGAATAGGTAGTTGCCATTTAATTGGTTGTAGCCTGCTTTTATTACACGGCCTTCGCCAGGTGATACAACTGGTGTGCCAGTTGGCGCTGCATAGTCAATGCCGCGGTGAGCTTTGACGGTGTTAAGCACTGGGTGCTTGCGCTTCAGATTGAAGCTGGAGCTGATACGAGTGAAGTCCACGGGCGAGCGCAGGAAGGCTTTGCGCATGCTGACGCCTTCCGGTGTAAAATAACCTGCTTTACCTTTGTGGTCGACATAACGAATAGCGGTGTGGATTTCGCCGCGATTAATAAACTGGGCTGAGAGGATGTTGCCGTTGCCGATTTTTTCGCCGTCCAGGTACTGTTCTTCATAGAGGACGGTGAAGCTGTCACCCTTGCGAGGGTCCAGAATAAAGTCGATGACGCCACCGAACACGTTTGCCAGTTCCATAATGGTCTTTTGAGGCATTTTGGCATTTTGGCCAGCCAGAAACAGAGAGTCTTCTAATGTGGCGGCAGCAAAGCGTGTTTGGATGTCTGGTGTACGGATAACTTCTTCAACATCGTAGCCTGATTCGTTGCGAGTAAAGAGAGTGCTTTCTAAGCGGCTCTTTTCATGACGAAGCTTTTTCAGTTGACTACCTTCAACAACAACGGAAATAGTTTGTCCCGGGCGGAGGCGATGCAGATTGGCCTTCTTATGGCTCTTGGCGGCCTCAGCGATGTGGTAGACATCACGCTCTGTCAGATTGGCGCGTAGGAGCAGTGCCGTTAATGAGTCGCCACTTTTTACGGTTACGGTATTCCAGGTTTCAACAGGTTCTGGCTCTGGTAGTACCGCTTCTTTAGTTTGAGGTTGTTCGAACAGAAGGCTGTCTGGTAGTTGGAGGGCTTGTTCGTTGCGGCGCGCGGACACATCTTCGGAAGGCGTAACAAGTAGGATGAGGCCCATGATAACCGTCACGCAACTGATGATAAGAAGGTGACCTTTTGGATAACGTTTTGGCATAGTCTGGCTTTAAAACAATGTGGTAAGTGGGGGATAGTTAAAGGCGTGTGTTCGACTCATTACTTTAAGTATGGCTCATAACTGGCAGAGTATAGCAATTTTATTCTTAATAAAGCACGACTTGTCGTAGGGTGCTTTAAGTCTCAATGCTATACTCGCCGCTTTTTTACGTAAGGCTCCTGTGGATGTGTGGCGAAATGAGCCAAGTAAATCATGCATTAATTGCCTTGAAATTGTATTAAGCGGGATCAACAAGTTATGACATCGATGGCTGAAACTCTGGAAATCATCAAACGCGGAACCGACGAGGTTCTGCTGGAAGATGAGTTGATTGCTAAGTTAGAAAGCGGCAAGCCGTTACGGATTAAGGCGGGCTTTGATCCAACTGCGCCGGATTTGCATCTGGGGCATACGGTGCTTATTAATAAGTTGTGCCAGTTTCAAGAGCTGGGGCATGAAGTGTTATTTCTGATTGGTGACTTTACCGGCATGATCGGCGACCCGACCGGCAAGAGTGTCACACGTAAGCCGTTGACCCCTGAGCAGGTGGCTGAAAATGCCAAGACCTATAAAGAGCAGGTGTTTAAAATCCTGGACCCGGCTAAAACCAAGGTGGTATTCAACTCCGAATGGATGGGGCAGATGAATGCTGCTGACCTGATTCAGCTGGCGGCTAAGCAGAGTGTGGCTCGTATGTTGGAGCGTGATGACTTCAAGAAGCGTTACGCCAATCAGCAATCGATTGCCATTCATGAGTTTCTGTATCCCATGATTCAGGGTTATGACTCGGTTGCTTTAAAGGCGGACGTTGAGCTGGGCGGAACTGATCAGAAGTTCAACCTGTTAATGGGGCGAGAATTGCAGAAGCATTTTGGTCAGGCGCCACAGGTTGTGATGACCATGCCTCTTCTTGAGGGTTTGGATGGTGTACAGAAGATGTCCAAGTCGCTTAATAACTATATAGGTGTGAGTGATCTGCCGGGTGAGATGTATCGCAAGATTCTCACCATGCCAGATGCGCTGCTGTGGCGTTATTTTGAACTACTGAGCTTCCGGCCAATGGTTGAGGTTGAGCAATTTAAAGCTGAGGTAGAAGGCGGCGCTAACCCGCAGCCGATTAAGATTAAGTTGGCCGAAGAGATTGTTGAGCGTTTCCATGGGCGCGAAGCGGCAAAGAGTGCCCATAAAGGTGCCGGTAATACCCTGAAGGCTGGTGAGATTCCAGAAGACTTGCCGGAAGTTGAGGTTTCAACCGATGGCCAGGCCGATATGCCCATTAGTGCGGTATTGAGAATGGCTAAGCTGGTTGCTAATAGTAACGCTGCTCGTGATGTGTTGGGTCGCGGTGCTGTCTATATAGACGGTCAGGCCTGTGAAGCGACACTGAAATTGGCGGTTGGTAGTGAGGTTGTTATCCAGGCGGGCAAGAAGAAAATAGCCCGTGTGAAATTAGTTTGAAGTAGTGCTTGTTATTCGTTTTGGCGTCGATATAATGCGCCTCCTCTTGTAGCTAAGCCGGTTTGTTTAACGGTTGATTTAAGGCGTCGAGAGAGTCGTAAAAAGGGTGGTTTGAATTAGTTTAAATTAC
>Ga0105355_10000226_pt1 | contig 50468 bp, 38 predicted proteins | sample GOMGulsemesocosm_2_FD_83508 | JGI IMG/M metagenome (GOLD analysis project Ga0105355, IMG submission 83508) | Methane-oxidizing microbial communities from mesocosms in the Gulf of Mexico - GOM9C Gulf of Mexico | ecosystem: Environmental > Aquatic > Marine > Cold seeps | place: Gulf of Mexico...
AAAGAAACCTATTCGTAACACTAAGGCGCATACTCGTTACATTCTGATTATGGTATTAAATCTAAATAATGATAAATTTAAAGCCTTGAAGGACTATAAAAGAAAGCGACCCGCGGCTTAGTTGCTGATATTCAATAGAATAACCGTCTTAACGGAACCGCTTTTAATGCGCATCCATGCGCGAAAAGCTAAAAACTCGTCCCTAATTTTTTCTCCTAACGATTATCCAATTGAATGCAACTAAAACGGGGATTACAGCCAATCGCCACTCACGCCTCTAATTAACTTGTTGTATTTAAATAAAAGATAAAGCCAGACTCAGTTAAAGACAACATAGCCAATTCTATTATTATGGAATTGGTATAAGTTAAGCTGTATCTCTGGCTTAACTTATTCCCTTATCGTGAACTTAAGCGACATCGCAACGATCTGCCACTTCAGTTAAACCCGGTTGCCAATCTTTCCAAATCACTTCGTAACCTTGCTCTTTGATCATGGCAGCGACTTGCGCCGGACTGCGATTATCATCAATACTAAATTGTTCTAGTGTTTTGTCCTCGGTAGCATAACCGCCCGGCTGGGTTTTGGATCCAGCGCTCATGGTCGTTACGCCCAAACTCAACATATTATTGCGAAAGACCGCCGACTCACGTGTCGATAACGATAATTCAACCTGATTATTAAACAAACGATAAGCACAAATTAGCTGTACCAATTGCCGTTCTGACATCGGTGAGTTCACCACAGCCCCCCCTTCACAGGGTCTTAAACGAGGAAAAGACAGCGAAAACTTCATTTGCCAATATTTACGTTCAAGATACTGCAATTGCATCGCAACATGTAACGCATCGGTGCGCCAATCCTCAAGACCTAATAAACAGCCAATACCAATTTTATTAATACCAGCATCACCAACCCGTTCAGGCGTCGCTAACCTAAAGTCGAAATCAGCCTTCTTACCTTTTAAATGATAAGTCGCGTATTTTTCGCGATGATAGGTTTCTTGATAAACCAAGATCGTTTCAACGCCCCAGCTTTTAAGCTGGCGATAATCGTCGGTCAACAGCGGTTGCACTTCCATCGAGATATGCGAAAAATACTGACGTAATAAGGCTAAGGCTTGTTCAAAATAGACCATGCCGACTTTACGTTCCGATTCGCCAGTTACCAATAAGATATGATCAAAGCCTAATTTTTTAATCGCATTAGCTTCGGCTTCAAGTTGCGTCATATCGAGCGTGGTTCGACGGATCTTGTTTTCCATACTAAAGCCGCAATAGGTGCAAATATTTGAACACATATTCGACAAATATAACGGCACAAACATTTGAATCGTTTTGCCAAAACGTTGCTGGGTAATGGTTTTGCTTAACTGCGCCATATGCTCTAAATAAGGCTCTGCCGCGGGTGAGATCAAGGCCTTAAAATCACTTAAACTAAGCTTGGTATTGCTTTTGGCTTTAGTCAGTGCCGTAACGACAGCGGTTTCATCACAGTCGTAGATAGTCGCGGCTGTTTGTTCCCAGCTGTGCTGATCAAATAGATCTTGAAAACTGTTCATGTTATTAGTCCAAGAAAGCGGTTAACGGGCTGGTTGCTATTGCATTGTCATTGACCTGACCTAAACCTGCGATATAAGCATTACGGCCTGCTTCAACCGCCATCGCAAACGCTTTGCTCATTGCAACAGGATCTGGCGATACTGCCATTGCAGTATTAACTAATACCGCATCAGCGCCCATTTCCATCGCCAGCGCAGCATGAGATGGTGCGCCAATACCAGCATCAACAATCACTGGTACATTGGCTTGTTCGATGATAATTTCCAGAAAATCGCGAGATACTAAGCCTTTATTGCTGCCAATTGGTGCACCTAATGGCATTACTGCGGCACAGCCAACTTGTTCTAATCGCTTAGCCAATACAGGATCGGCGTGAATATAAGGTAGAACTATGAAACCCTCTTTGCACAGCACTTCTGCAGCTTTCAATGTCTCGATGGCATCGGGCATTAAATACTTAGGATCAGGATGGATCTCTAATTTAACCCAATTGGTGCCCAAGGCTTCACGGGTTAGCCGCGCGGCAAAAATTGCATCTTCCGCTGTTTTTGCACCCGAGGTATTTGGTAACAGTTTCATATTATTGGCTAATAACGGCGCCAAAATGTCATCTGACTGCCCTTTAGTATCAATGCGCTTGAGCGCCATTGTGACTAGCTGAGACTTTGAAGCAACCAATGCCGCCATCATGGTGTCTTTGTCACAAAATTTACCGGTACCGGTAAACAAGCGCGAGCTAAATTGATGACCGGCTATCGTTAGTAAATCACTCATTGTTTTATCCCCCGGCGATTGCGCCGAATATACTTATTTTATCATTATTATTAAGCACTTGCGCCGACCATTTATCCTTGGTCACCACCTGATTATTAATCGCCACAGCGACACCATCATTAAGACAGTTTAGGCTGGTTAACAACTGATCGAGCTTGGACAGTTGTTCGCCAATTTCAATCCAGTTTTCTTGATTCACTAATACCGCATTTTCAGGTTTATCATTGTTCATTATTGGCTCCTGCTGAACTAGACTCTATTTTTACTGAGCTTTCTTTTCGGGCACGGCATTCGCGCACACAATCTTTTCACAAACAGTCTTTTCACAAATATTCTTTGCACAAACAAGGCACTGGCTATCACGGGCTCGAGAAAATGACTGCATTGATAACGTTTGGCCATCAACACAAACAAATTTACTGGCTAAATCACTTGGCGCGTCAATTAAATAGCGCAACGCTTGGCTTGCTTGCAACGACGCCAGCACCCCAACCATTGGGCCTGCAACGCCGAGCGTTTGACAACTAGCCGCTTCTTTTTGGCTGCTGGTCACAGGGAATAAACAGTGATAACAACCCCATTGCGGCTGAGCAGGATCAACCAGTAACAACTGGCCATGCCAACCGGCTACAGAGGCACTGAGCAATGGTAATTTTTGCTCGACACAGTGACTGTTGATCAAGTGCCTGGTCGCGGTATTGTCGGTGCAATCAAGCACTAAATCACAGGCACTAACCAAATCGCTAATATTGTCAGAGTCTAAATACTGGTGAACGCTGATGACTTCAATGTGATCATTTTGCTCACGCAAACGATTACACAGCTCGTAGACTTTGGAGTTTTCGATTGAATCTAAATCAAAGGCGATTTGTCGTGGCAAATTGGATAATTCAACCTCATCACCATCGATAATTGACAAGCGTCCAATGCCCGCTCCCGCTAAATAACTGGCCGCGATATTGGCTAAACCGCCCGCCCCTATTATTACAACATGAGATTGGCCAAGTTTTAATTGTTTAGCCTCACCCCATTGCTCAAGCATGATCTGGCGTGAATAGCGAATAAATTCGTTTGATGACAAGCCAGTATTGAGAATACCTTGATGATCATTCATCAATCACCTCAACACTTTCCGTCACACTTTCCGAAACAATAGTCATCGTCGTTGAATCAGTTACAGGTTGCCCTGCGCCTATCTGTGCTAATAGCGACTCGGTAACCTGTGTAACGTCACTGGCCAACGTAATAGCCGTCACTAAAGCGACACTGCCAATACCTGTTGCCACCACATCAGCAACCCGTTCGCGGGTAATACCGCCAATGGCCACCAAAGGACGTTGCAATTCAAACAGCTTTACCTGCAATTTCAGCTTATCAATACCTTGAGGTGTTGATGGCATGTCTTTGGTTTGCGTGGCATAAATATGGCCAAGCGCGATATAGCTTGGTTGCAGTTGGTCTGCAACTATCGCCTCATATAAGCCATGAGTACTCAAACCTAAACGTAACCCCGCTGCTTTAATTTGCTCGAGATCTGCAACCGCTAAATCTTCTTGACCAAGATGAACACCATAGGCCTGATGTTTGATCGCCAGCTGCCAATAATCGTTAATAAATAACCGTGCCTGATATTTGCGACCCAAGGCAATAGCAGCGATTATTTGAGGCTCAATATCAGCTACGCAAAAATCTTTAGCACGCAGCTGAATGGTTTTAACCCCGAGCTGTAACAGTCGTTCAAGCCACTGCACCGTATTGACAACAGGGTATAAACCAAGCTGATCTTCGGTTGGAGCAAAAGGTGCTACAGCTATAACAGGAGCCACAGCTGATTCAGTAGCATTTTGCTGCGCCAAAAACTGGTTTAGCTCAATAAGCTGTGGCAAATATTTAGCTTGATGCGCCGGTGTTAATTGGCTTAGACCACCACGGTGATTACCAAGCGGCATAGCATTATCAATTGCCTGATTAATCGTGGCTTTAGCCAAAACCAAGGCATCACACAAGGTATAATCTTGTGCAAGTTGGCTGGCGATTAAACTCGCTATGGTGCAGCCGGTGCCACGAATGTTGTCATTGGCTAACCATGGTGACGCCATGACAAAACTGCGGACAGGTTCACGAGGATCAACACTATTTATGCCGGCCACATAACAATCATAGGCACTATCAATAACAGGGGAATCAATAACAGGTGAATCAATAACAGGTGAATCAACAACAGGTGAATCAGTAGCTGGCGAATCACTGCGCGCTAAGTGGCCGCCTTTAACCAAGACACTCAGTTCAAATTCGGTTGATAAGGTCCGTGCTAGCGCAACAAAATCGCTTGCAACATTATTATCATCGATGCTCAATTGACCCAGTCGCTGCGCCTCAATCAGGTTTGGTGTTAACAAATCCACTTGAGGCAACAAATGCTGCTTAATGGACGCTAACATCTGGTCATCATGCTCTAAGCCATCGCTTGAGCTTGCCAGCACGGGGTCATAAATCACCCGAGTCGTCGGTATTTTTACCCATGACTGATGTTGACTTAAGCTGGCCAACTTACCTGCCAGCCATACCACTTGCTCAACATTAGCCAGCAAACCAATTTTTATCACCTGCGGCACGGTTTGCTCAATTAATGCTAACCATTGCGCCTCAAGCAACTCAATCGAGGTAGCGCTAAGCTTGCTAAAACGGTGGCTGTTTTGCGCCGTAACACAACTAACAATGGTGGCACAATGAACATCGCAGTGCATCGCGGCGCGAGCATCAGCCATGATGCCCGCCACCCCTAAGCAATCAACCCCGCCAATAGCCCAGATAACTGGTGTCGTATCAGCTAGTTTTGCCATTATTTTGCCTCTTCTGCCAGCTTGTATATTTCGCTGCCCTGCTCTTTAAACTCTTTTGATTTTTGCGCCATCGCCGCATCAATCGTAATAGTTTCATCAAGTAACTTTATTTCAATGGTTTCTTGCTTGGCCGCGTAATCACGTACTTCTTGCGAGATTTTCATTGAACAGAACTTAGGACCACACATTGAGCAAAAATGTGCAACTTTACCCGAATCTTGCGGCAAAGTTTCATCGTGGAAGGCCAACGCACGTTCAGGATCAAGCCCGATATTAAATTGATCATGCCATCTAAATTCAAAACGTGCCTTAGACATAGCATTATCACGAATTTGCGCGCCCGGATGTCCCTTAGCTAAATCACCAGCGTGAGCCGCAATTTTGTAAGTGATCAAACCTTCTTTAACATCTTCTTTATTAGGCAAACCTAAGTGTTCTTTAGGTGTGACATAACATAACATTGAACAGCCGAACCAGCCGATCATTGCCGCGCCAATGCCTGAGGTAAAGTGATCATAACCTGGTGCAATATCGGTCGTTAAAGGCCCCAAGGTGTAAAACGGTGCTTCGTCACAGATTTCTAATTGCTTGTCCATGTTCTCTTTGATCATGTGCATTGGGATATGACCTGGGCCTTCGATAATTACTTGAACATCGTATTCCCAAGCAACTTGAGTTAACTCACCCAAGGTCTCTAATTCGGCAAATTGTGCTTCATCATTCGCATCGGCAACAGATCCCGGACGCATGCCATCACCAAGTGATAACGCAACATCATATTCGGCACACAACTCACAGATTTCACGAAAATGAGTGTAAAGGAAACTTTCTAAGTGGTGCGACAAACACCATTTAGCCATAATTGAACCACCACGGCTTACAATACCAGTAACACGCTTAGCAGTCATTGGCACATAACGTAACAATACACCGGCATGAATAGTAAAGTAATCAACGCCTTGCTCGGCCTGTTCGATTAACGTATCGCGGAACACTTCCCACGTTAGGTTTTCAGCAACGCCATTAACTTTTTCTAGTGCCTGATAAATTGGTACGGTACCAATAGGTACTGGTGAGTTACGGACAATCCATTCACGTGTCTCATGAATATAACGGCCAGTAGACAGATCCATTACAGTATCAGCACCCCAACGCGTTGACCAAACCAGCTTTTCAACTTCTTCTTCAATCGACGACGTTACTGACGAGTTGCCAATATTAGCGTTGATTTTAATTAAGAAATTACGGCCAATGATCATCGGCTCTGATTCTGGGTGGTTAATGTTATTTGGAATGATTGCACGACCACGGGCAACTTCTTCACGCACAAACTCAGCAGTGATTTGTTCTGGCAAACTTGCGCCATAGCTAAAACCCGGGTGTTGTTGTGTTAATTCTTTGTCGCGAACTTCTTCTCGTTTAAGATTTTCGCGGATCGCAATGTATTCCATTTCTGGGGTAATAATACCTTGCATCGCATAGTGTTTTTGCGTGACACATTTACCTTTTAGCGCTTTACGCGGCTTTGGTAATGACTCAAAACGTAAATGATCTAAGCCTTCATCAGCCATGCGCTGTTGTGTAAAGTTTGAAGAAACACCGTCTAATTCATAGGTATCTTCACGTTCCAGGATCCAATCACGACGCATCGCAGCAAGACCTTTGCGTAAATCGATTGTTTCATCTGCGTCGCTGTATGGGCCAGATGTATCATAAACATGCAAAGGTTGGTTCGGTTGATATACCGGGTTGTCTTTGCTACCGCTAAGCAAGGTATCGCTTAACGAGATTTCACGCATCGGTACTTTAATGTCGGGGCGCGAGCCTTCGACGTAGATTTTTTTTGAATTTGGAAAGGGTTGACCACAGATTTCGTCAATAAATTTCTGTGCTTTTTGTCTATCTATTCTAGCCATGCAAACATCACCATTTTATAATTATGTTGGAGTAATGAATGTCAGGAGAAACGGCAAGAGTAGGAATTGATCAAATTTGGCTACAGGTAGGCAAAAAAAGCGCAGCACATTTGTGAAATATCAATTCCCTCTTGTTTCCCTTCGCAGGTATTAGCCTGATCAGGTTCTACGGATCCCGCAATGCGGTCTCAGCCAGTGGCACTCCGACAAGATCTTCCAGCTGATTATCGATTAATCGACACCAATCAACTGGAACACGAGGAGTATAGAGCGAAGCGATAAAAAATATCAAGCCTGAAATGAAAATATAACCACAAAATTAAAAAGTCTAAGATAATATATACCGAGACAGCACACTGTAAAGCCACAACAAATAAAAGGAATTGTCACTTCACCAGTGATTAGCTCCCGTTTTATCTGTGCTTAACCTGTGGTTATTCTTTAATTTAAAACTGGCCCTATCTGTGCCAATAAGTCGCTGGACCAACCTCTGTGAATCTCTGATTAAATACTAACCTTAAATCAATTTTAAGACTAAATTAGGAACTCTACTTTGTTTTAATTTAGTTTTAATTTAGTTTTAATATTCTTTTAACCCTCTTTAAATATTAGGAACTCGCGATGTTAACAATAAAAAAACTGCTTGTTATATCCTTATGGTCAGCCTCGGTAGCGGTGTCAGTGTCGGCCGCCAGCAATCCTGCGCAACTTGCTATCGACAGTAAATTCGCACTTCACCACCCGGTATGGGCAAATTCAGGCATGGTAGCTAGCCAAGAAGCGCTAGCAACCCAAATTGGGGTTGATATTCTAGCTGCCGGTGGCAATGCCGTTGATGCCGCTGTCGCCATTGGTTATGCACTGGCGGTAACGTTGCCACGCGCGGGTAACCTCGGCGGCGGTGGTTTTATGATGATATATATCGCTGATCTAAAGAAAACCATTGCACTTGATTATCGTGAAATTGCCCCAGCTAGCGCTACTAAAGATATGTTTTTAGATCAAGCTGGTAATGCTGACAGCCAATTATCACGTTTTCATGGCCTAGCTGTAGGCACACCCGGCACAGTTATGGGCATGGAATTGGCCCTGAGCAAATATGGCACCATGAAACGCAGCCAAGTAATGCAACCTGCAATCGATTTGGCCCAAAATGGCATTGTAGTTACTGCCGACTTAGCCAGCTCGCTCAAAAAAATGGCTAAACGTTTAGGTAAGTGGCCCAGCTCTCAAGCCATTTTTTATAAAGCCGATGGCGCATTTTATCAACCCGGTGAACGCTTGGTGCAAAGCGATTTAGCAGCGAGCCTTAAACTTATTGCGAGCCAAGGAGCCAAAGGTTTTTACGCGGGATCCGTGGCTAAAAATATTAGCGAATCGGTTCAACAAGCTGGCGGGATCCTAACAACCAAAGATTTAGCCAATTATAAAATTGCTGAGCGCGAACCAGTGATGGGCACTTATCGTGGTTATCAGGTAGCGTCGATGCCACCGCCTTCGTCTGGTGGCATCCATTTGGTGCAAATGCTCAATATGTTGGAACAATTCCCCATTAGTGAGATGGGCCATAATAGCAGCGCGACCATTCATACTATGGCTGAATCGATGCGCCGCGCTTATGCTGACCGCAGTAAATATTTAGGTGATCCCGACTTTACCAAAGTTCCCGTCGCGCCATTAACCAATAAAGATTATGCTAAAACTCTCGCTGCACAAATTAATCCAGACAAAGTCACATTAAGTACTAATGTAGCTCCGGGCAAACTTGCACCATATGAAAGCAATGAAACCACCCATTACAGCGTGATCGACCAATTTGGTAATGCGGTGTCAAATACCTACACCCTCAACTTTAGTTATGGTTCTGGCATGGTCGCAGCTGGCACCGGAATATTACTAAATAATGAGATGGATGATTTTTCTGCAAAACCTGGGGTCCCCAATGCTTATGGCTTAATCGGTGGAGAAGCTAACGCTGTTGCGCCTTTAAAACGACCATTAAGTTCAATGACACCTACCATAGTGTTAAAAGATGGCGCGCCCTACTTAGTCACTGGCAGCCCTGGTGGCTCTCGCATTATCACCACTACCATGCAATTAATCCTTAATGTTATTGATCACAAAATGAATATTGCCGAGGCAAGCGCAGCGCCACGAGTTCATCATCAATGGTTGCCTGATTACTTGCGAATTGAGCGAGGAATAAGTCCTGATACCATTGCCTTATTGCAACAAAAAGGTCATCAGATTAAAACTAAACAAGCGATGGGCAGTACCCAAACAATTATGTTAAATCAACAGGGCTACTTTGGTGCCTCAGATCCACGCCGGCCAACCGCATTAAGTAAAGGTGTTCAACTTAAATAATCTGAGGTAATCCCAATAAACTGTTAGTGCACTGTCTGTTTATTGGGATATTAATTGTCTGAAGAGAGTTTTGTTTCGAGTCGTTCTACTAGCTGGGCAATACTCTCTCTGTTAGCAAGTTTGTCTGCGGCAATGCGAACCCGCGGTACAATCGCTGAACTAAAGGTGTTGGTTTCGATACTGCGAGATATTTTTGCACCTAATAATTTTGCGCCGTTGCAGGTTGTTTCCGGACAAATAATCAGCAACTGCTCGGCTTTCCAACGACCTGCGGTGTCAGACAAGCGGATCTCTTTGTTAACGATGTTAGCCAGTGAAAGTAGCATCTCGTCAACGGCTGCCTCCCCCTCTTTGTTACGTACCAATTCAATTGCAGAAAAGTTTAACAAAATAACCGAAAAAGGTAAGCTAGTTCGGCTGGACCGGTTGTGCTCATACTTAAGCAGTTGCTCGATTTTGAAGCGGTTAAATAAACCGGTCGTGGCGTCGATCACAGCAGCCTGTTCTAAGCGCTTTTTGTCACTAATATCGTACTCAATTGACGAATACCCTAATAAGTAATCATTTTTGACAATTGGCTCTAACTGCGCACGATGCCAAAACACGTCACCACGGTGGCTTTGGTACATTATTTCGCCAGACCAAGTTAAATGTGACAAAATGCTTTTACTGATTTTAACTGCGGCAGATGATGGAAACTGCGGATGATAGTAAGCCGACCTTGACCGACCAATCAAGTCCTTACTGCTATAGCCTATTTTTAAACAAAAGGCAGGTGAAACAAAAACAAAGCAATCATTTTTATCCGTTCTATAACTTAAAATATTTTGATCTATTTGATGCTGATACTGTGCTTCCAGTAAAGCAGTTTTGGAAAATAAGGCGGTAAAACGACCAAAGCCGGTCCCTATTTGATGACGAAGTTTAAAAAACAACAGTAATAACAAACACACAATAAGACTAAAAATAGCGATATTTCGCCAATTCTTCATTGGCTTTTTGACTTCGTTGACAAATTGAAAGCCATTAAGATTGCTTTGGGCTGGCACCATCTTTAGATCATGATAGAGCTGTGCGGTTTGCGCTAACCGTTGCTGTGGGATCACCCCTAATTTACTTAAGTCAGGGTCAAAAAAACGCTGGCTAATCCTTGATTCATTATGCAACGCCGCTGGCGAGCTATCGCTACGATAAATATGAATTATCCAATCAATAACCTGCTGTTGATTGGCCAAAGCATATTGCCAGCCTTTAATGGTCGCTTTTCTAAAATCGCTAACTTGTTGTCGATTAGCTGCCAGATAAGCTTCACTGGTATAAACAAAGTCACCAATAAAATCAATACCATAGTTTGAGGGGTTAATGATGTTAACCTCAAACCCTGCCTCTTGGTGCTGGTAAGGTTGATTTGTTACGTAACCAGAATAAGCATCAATCTCGTTATTTTCTAATGCACGGCGCGGATCGCTTAGCCGGACAAATTCATAATCATCTATCGACATGCCAAACTGCTTAAACAGTGCAAGCAACGTACTGTCGTCAGAATTAATGCCGTACATTATCCGCTTATTTTTAAGCTGAACCGGATTAAGAATATTATCTTGTGCACGCGTGATAATAACCAAAGGGGAATATTGATAAGTGGCTAGCAAGGCAACCACTGGCAAACCTTTGAGTCGATGCAAAATTAACGTCGAATCTGCCACCCCATATTGCGCCCTACCACTTAAAACTTGATCCAACACCGCAGTTTTAATATTACGCTCTTTAATCGTGACATCTAAACCGATATCACGATAATAACCAAGCTCGTTGGCGGCATAAAATCCGGCAAATTGAAACTGATGTCGCCATTTTAACTGCACAGTCACTGACGTTAACGGCCCTGAAGCCGCACTGCTATAACTAGCTAGCAGATAAAATATTAACAGTAGGCACAGTCGCAATAATGTCATTTGATCTTTATATATTCCCGTTTCGGTGCAATTTATTTATTGCTTATTTTTATTTCCAGCGTTATTCATAGCATCATTGACTATGGCTCTTCGATTATTTACTAATTCCACTAGGGCTAAAAACTGCTCATTATTGACCAGTAGTGAAAGATTCGGGTTAGACAATAAATTTGCCAAATCATAACGTGGGTCGGGCATCCAGCCCGTACTAATAACTCGGGTCAACTCATCTATCGCTTTAGTGTTCTCACCAAGTAAAGCATAAGTTTGCGCCAAATAAGTCGAATAAAATTCAGGCTGAACCTGTCCATTAGTAAAAAATTTAACTAACGCTTGCAACAGAGTGCGCGCTGCCAGCTCCTGATCAGATAATTGTAATAACCGCGCATAGTGAATCAAATACAATAGCTTATCACCACGCCATGCCACATCGTTAACTGCTATTACATCCGATGCTTGGGGTGTCAATTGATGTTGCGCTGCAAAGGCTAATGCCTTACTGAGCTTACCATTGACACTTAATAACATCACATAACGCCATTTTTCTGTCGTGTTTTTAAAATGTTGTGGTTCAATTATAGCAAGTGCTGGGGCACGATGATCGAGAAGCAATGAATTATTTACTAATGACTGCTGCACTTCCTTAGCTAACTGTGGAGCTTCAACGGTCAAATCAGATTGAGCCACAGCACTTAGGCTATCAATACTGAAGTGACTAAAACGTAACACTTCAATCTCGTTAGTGCTCAAATCAAACTGTTCGTTCGCTAGTTGATTTGCCCGAGCATGATATCCTAATTGCGATAAATCGATGGCTTGCCAATAAGCAAGGCGTTGATTGCTCGGCGCTACTCGCTGCGCGGCATGGATTAACCTTAAGCTCAATGAGTATAGCGCCTGTTGCCGATAAAGCTGTGCTAAAGCCATAAAATCATTAACTTGTGACTTGTTACGCGCTAGTAGCAATTCGTATTGCTTAATGGCCTCGCTAATATTATCACTAGCTAGTGCCTGTTGTGCCGCAGCACGAAAACCCAGACTATGATCTGGATATTGTTTTTTTACCACCCCAATAAGTTGTTGTAATAAAGTGTTTCGCTCCTCATCACTTGGTTGTTGACTTAGTTGGTGTAATTGCTGCTTTAAAGCGAATAAACAGTGAACCTCTTGATTAAAATTAGCACTAGCTTGGACTGTATCGGGCCCTGTTGTTGCAAATTGCGTAAAAGCGCATTGATCAGCTGCCAATTTGATCTGACTATTAGGCCTATAAAGCTTGATTAATTGATCATCAATCGCCTTGCTAGCAAGCGTGCCATTATAATCTAATTGATGAGGCATTAATTTTACTGGCGTACTTTGTTCATTTTTATAATAAGTTTGGCGTATTTCAACGCTGTGCGGACCATAAGATAAAGCGGTATCTAAGCGCGGAAAATCAATAACATCTGGTTGCTTAACCACTGTGTTTGGTCCGATATGCTCAATTTTTTGATTGAGCCACCAACCGATATTCTGACTCACTTGCTTGATACTTTCAGGTGGTAAAAATGTCGGCAAATTATCGGTGCTGATGTCATAGGTTATCGCTGTCACATAAACCAAGTCTGAGCCATTAGGCTCGTCGACAGTAATATGTGGTGTCATAACCCACCAGCGACCTAACAAAGCCGCGCAAAATAAGATCACGACTATTACAGCTGCAATTAATAGTCGGCGCCAATCCGCAGCTTGATTGCTAGAACTGCCATCTTTGAGCGAGTGTTCTAGCTCTTGTTCAGCAATAACTTGTTCAGCGATAATCTCTTCACCAATACTCTCTTCACCAATAGTGTCTTCACCGATAGTTTCTGATTTTTCGACTGCCAGCTCATTTAAATCAGCATCGGCCTGCAAAACAGACTCATTGCTTGCGATTAATTGAACTGTGCTCGTCGTCGCAGCTTCTTCGATGCTGTATTTGCTAACATCAGGTTGGAAGTCATCTGTAGTGGCAGGTTTGATATCACTAGTTTTAGATAAAAAACTTAAATCGTCTAACAAATTAACCGAATTTAACACGGTATCCTTGTTGGTTTGTTCTGCTAGATCAAACCCCGTTTCAGACGATGAGGTAACTCCACCACCGGCAGTAGCATTGACCATTTTTGGCTCAATCGCTAAACAATAACCCTGCTTGGCAATAGTGCCAATAAAATTGGCCCGATGGACCGAATCATTAAAAACACGGCGTAAGCGTGCAATGCCTTGATATAGTTTGTTACGAGTAAGTTCAGCGCCAACGAGCTCAATAAGCCGCTCACTGGCAACGGCCTGTGGATAATGCTCAATCAAGTTTAGTAAAATCGCTGATTGTACTGGGGTTAACTCAATAATTTGGTCGGGGGATTCGAGTTGATGTTGCTGGCTGTGAAATAACCACGGCCCGAGCTGATAATCAAGATGAGATACGGGATCGGACAAGCTTGCTTCCTAAAAATGATAATGACAAAGATAAGTCGCCATTATAACTGGTTAGCAGCAAGCTAAAACCTAATTATTGCTATTGTGTGTCAATTGCACCATAAAGCAACAAAATTCAATTTATGGCACAATTTTATATAAAAATTTCTATGCAACAATTTATCTGCAACAATGTTTATGAAACAATGCACTAAAGCTATTAAACCAAACTGGTTAACATCTCATCACTGTATGGCACTAAATCAACACCGTCACGCACCCGTGCCACATAATCTGGGTTGGCAATAAATGGTCTACCAATTGCTATTAGGTCAAACTTATTATCGTTAATCGCTTGGCTTGCTGTTTCAGGACTATAACTACCAACACCAACCAGAGTCTGATGATAAACACCGCGGACATAGTTTGATACCGTGCCGCCTAAATAATCAAACTCCATCGCATCATCAAAAATACCGATATGTAAAAACGCCAGGTTACGCTGAGCAACTTGTGGCAGCAGATAATCAAATACAGCACGATCACGCTGATCACCAGCAAGATTAAAATATGCGCCGGGGCTCAAACGCAGTGCGGTTCTGTCATTGCCAATTCGTGCAACGACTGCATCTAGCACTGCCAACGGGAAACGTGCCATGTTTTCAACGCTGCCGCCATATTCATCATCACGCTGGTTTGATGCATAATGTAAAAACTGGTCAATTAAATAACCATTAGCACCGTGGATTTCAACGCCGTCAAACCCGGCATCAATCGCATTGGCTGCAGCTTGCGCGTAATCTTCAACCAATTTAGCAATTTCAACATGGCTAGCTGCTTTAGGCGTTTGATACGTTAAATCGCGCATGCGCGGCACGCTACCTTCAACACCGATGGCCGATGGCGCAAGCACATGGTCACCATCAAAAAAGTAAGGATGAGCGACCCGGCCAGTATGCCATAACTGTGCAAAAATCTTACCGCCCTTGGCATGGACTTCGTTGGTCACTTGCTGCCAGCCAACAATTTGCTGTGGAGTAAATAACCCCGGGGTATTTGGGTAACCTTGGCCATCAGGGCGAATAATAACCGCTTCCGAAATAATTAAACCCGCGTCTGCCCGACGGCCGTAATACTGCGCCATTGCCTGAGTTGGCACTAAATTATCATCGGCCATGCAACGTGTTAGCGGTGCCATCAAAATACGATTAGCCAAATTGATCGTGGCGTTAAGTGCCACTGGTTGAAATAAATTATCGGTCATTAAACATCTCTTATTTTGATTAATAGATTCTTTATTGAATGATCATTCAAGAAACTGAAACCACGATATAGTTATTTGAATGATCATTCAAGTATAATTTTGAACAAGCATTCAAAATTAAGTATAATAGACAGTTAATACTGTCCAATGAACGATGCTACTTAAGAGAAATGCCACTTAATGAGAAATGCCGAATTTGACCACGAACAGGTCTTAAGAGCCGCCATGAAAGCTTTTATGCACAAAGGTTACACCAAAACCAGTATGCAAGATCTAAAACAGGCCACCGGCTTGCATCCTGGCTCGATCTATTGCGCTTTTGAAAACAAACGCGGCCTGTTAATAGCGGCTCTGGAGCAATATCGTTTAGACCGCAAAGTTGAATTCAAAAGGTTTTTTCACCCTGAGCAATCAAGCCTTAACGCGCTTAAACAATATCTAGATAACATAGTCGCAGAATGTGTCAGCTGTGATACGGCCCAAGCATGTCTGCTCACTAAAGCGCTCAATGAACTCGCTGAACAAGATCAAGAGATCCAAGGTTACATCAGTGACAATCTTGAGATGTTACAGTACAGTTTGACCGAGGTATTTGAACTGGCGAAATCACAAGGCGAGCTTAATACCTCACGCGCCAGTATTGATTTGGCACGTTATTTATTAATGGGAATTTATGGCCTGAGAACTTTTGCTCAAACACGGCCGACGCCCGAAGTTTTAACGCAGTTGGCCAATCAGCTGTATCATGACCTTTGCGTCAATGATAAAGGTTAGGAACCACCCTGTAGCAACGTAAACGCTTTGATGATAAATTTTTCTGATTGTTGCATGCCAGATGCTAAGTTGACTTGACCGGCGCAATTAGTTATTTCTGACCAACGCAACCGCACGTTTTCTGGTGATTGCTCTGGTGCAGACATCATGCAACCTTCAGTTTCATACATCTGAGCACTGGCATATCCACCAGCTCCAGCACATAAAATAAAGCGATTGGGGGCGTCGTCATCACACAATACTAATGCGCCTGCTGTCACGGCAAACGGTGTTAGCAAAGGTAAGATTTGTTCAGGCATTAAATCTTCGGTCATTCGAGTATTGGCGGTTGGCGCTAAGGCATTAACCCGAATATTATATTTAGCGCCTTCGAGCACCAAGGTATTCATTAAACCCAGCACCGCCATTTTAGCCGCCCCGTAGTTTGATTGACCAAAATTACCATACATACCACTTGACGATGTGGTCATTACAATGCGGCCATAGTTTTGCTCACGCATGATATCCCATACTGCTTTACAGCAATTTACCGTGCCCATAACATGGACATCAAACACCGATTTAAAATCATCTAACGTCATTTTAGCAAATGACTTATCACGTAAAATCCCCGCATTGTTGATTAAAATGTCAACTCGGCCCCACGTTGCCATTGTTTGTGCCACCATGTCTTGCACTTCGTCATAATTGGCAACATTGGCGCCATGGGCAATTGCCTGGCCCCCGTTTTCGATAATCTGAGCAACAGCTTCTTTCGCCGCAGCCGATGACTGACCTGAACCATCGCGGGCACCGCCAAGATCATTAACCACAACCTTGGCACCACGAGCGGCTAATTCAATGGCGTGGCTGCGACCAAGCCCATTACCTGCTCCGGTAATTATCGCTACTTTATCGGTAAAATCTATTGTCATTATTCGGCCCTTAACGCTTTATTATCTTTAAAAAATCAACTTATAGTAGCGACTCTGACACAACAAACAAGTCATCCAATAATTTTTAGCACTAATCACCAATTTATTAGCTGGCTAACTGTCCATGGCGGCTGACTCAACATTGATTGTGATAGATTCGTGATATCAACGTGACCTTACTGTGAAAACACTAACTTATGCTCATCAAGGTAAACAACTTCGATTTTTAATAAACAAAAATAATGAAGGAACAGTGTCATGAAAATGCATACAAAATTACTAATTTTGAGCGCGACTATTACGTTAACCTTTCAAGCTAGTGCCAATTACAAACATCAAGGTAATGCATATCAAGGTAAGAGTTATCAAGTCACCGTAACAAACCTAACCAAAGGCATTAGCTTCACGCCGTTGTTAGCTGCAACTCATCAGCAATCATTAAGTTTATTTCAGCTCGGTGATGCCCCAAGCCAAAACATCATAGATATTGCCGAAGGCGGTGATATTTCTGGATTAACTGAGCAATTAAATGGCGCTGACAATGTCTTTGATACCACGGCAAGTGCTGGATTACTGGGCCCGGGTATGTCAGTTGATTTAGAAGTAAATGCAGCTGGGCGTTATCGTCAAATAAGTCTGATTGCAATGGCATTGCCAACCAATGATACGTTAGTGGCACTGCGAGGTATGGCGTTACCTAAAAGACGTCATCAGTCGGTCACTTATTATATGCAAGCTTATGATGGTGGCAGCGAAACCAATGATGAATTATGTGCCAATATTCCCGGTCCTCACTGTGGCGGTGCGCCATTTTCTCCAGAGGATCAAGGTGAAGGTTATATTTACCCTAGCCCAGCAATTCACGGCGAGGCCGATTTATCTCGCGCCGCATACAACTGGCACGGCCCAGTGGCTAAAGTGACCATTGTTAGAAAATAATTGAAAAATACACTGCCTATTTACAACGCCAAACGGCGCATGGTTCGGATCAGGTTGCTGCGATCAATTTTTAACGCTCTTGCCGCAGCCGCTAAATTACCATGCGTTTGTTCAAGCACCTTGTTAATCATCTGGCGTTGATAATTATCGGTCGCATCACGCAGACCTAAATCGCTAAAGGCACTGTTTCGCTCAAACACCTTCAGCTCAAACACCTTCAGCTCAAACTCACCTTGCCCGTTATCAGTAGATTTGTCGTCACTATCACTTAGGGCATAACTCGCGCCCTCAAATTGTGCGATTGGTTGATCAAGTGTTATCTCTTGGGTTGACTGTAAATTAAGGTGCTCACTGGCTATGCTAATAATGCTCGCTTGGCGCCCTTGTTCAGTAATGGCTTTTAGGGCAGCGCGACTCAATAAATGTTCTAATTCTCGAACATTACCCGGCCAGTTATAACGTGACAATTGTTCAATGGCACTGGGCGTCAAACGAAGTTTAACCACACCTAACTGGTGCTGGCTTTTTTCAAGAAAGTAACCCGCAAGTAATAAATAGTCTTTGCCTCTATCACGCAACGCTGGTACCAATAAAGGATAGACAGTTAAGCGATGGTAAAGATCGGCACGAAACCGCCCCTCTTTCACTTCAAGCTGTAAGTCTCGATTAGTCGCTGCGACAATTCTGACATCAACCACGCGAGTTTTATCGCTGCCAACACGTTGAATTTCGCCATTTTGCAGTGCACGTAATAATTTAGCCTGTGCAGATAACGGTAACTCACCCACTTCATCAAGAAACAAGGTGCCACCGTGTGCCAACTCAAAACGACCGCTACGCTCATTAACCGCCCCAGAGAATGCGCCTTTAACATGACCAAACAATTCACTTTCAATAATATTTTCAGGTAACGCGGCGCAGTTGATTTGTACCAATGCTTTGTTAGAACGACGAGAATGAAAATGAATGCTTTTGGCGACTAGCTCTTTACCAACGCCCGTTTCTCCAGTGATCAATACCGACAAGTTACTTGGTGCCACGGTATTGATTTCGGCCAACATATTCTTAATTACGACACTGTTGCCAATAATGTCAGAAGGACTGATCGTTTCTAACAAACGCTGAGCTACTTGTTGATTGTGCTCAACTTTAGCTTCTAATGCGGCTATGTGTTGGCTAGTTTTAATCACCGCAGCTACCGCAGCAATATAAGCGCGGGTTTCAACCTGATCTAACGCCGAAAAGCTGCCTGCTTGCATCGCGTCTAGGGTTAATACTCCCCAAGCTTTGCTGTCAATTAAAATGGTACAGCCCATGCAATCGTGAACATGCAATTGCACGCCATCGCCTACAACCAAACCATCATACGGATCAGCTAACTCACTGTCGTAATCAAAACGTGTAATTTGCGAGTTACTTAAGATGTGCTGTAACCTGGGGTGCTGCTCAACCACAAACTGGCGCGCTAAAGCTTCATCGGTTAATCCAACTGTTGCTACCGGCACTAAATAGTCATGATGTAATTTAAGTAAGGCCACAACATCACAAGGGATCGCGCGTTGAATCGCTAAGACTAACCGTTGATAACGCTCGGTTTGGGTTAAGTCACGATTTAAGTCTTCGACAATATCGATAAAAGGAGAAATATTCATAAAGGTCATAATAACCTATTAAAGGTCAAAATGACATGTTTATTGATCTAGGTCAATTTGACATGCTCGGTAATAAAAATATAATAACTTTATAATTATCAATTAGATAAATAGTTGGCACATTTCATGATAAGGACAACCTAAGATTAAATTATTATATCAAAGGAACAGGCCATGTTAGATAGCAATACAGTCAAAATAATTAAAGCGACAGTACCCGTTTTACAAATTCACGCTAACGATATTACTAAAACATTTTACCCGTTACTTTTTGCTCAACACCCTGATGTAGTACCTTACTTCAATCAAACCAATCAAGGCAAAGGCACTCAGCCCAAAGCATTAGCCAATGCCGTTATTGCCTATGGTGCGAACATTGATGCCTTGGGCAACTTAAGTGAAGCGGTGAATAAAATAGTACAAAAACACGTCTCACTCGGCATTCTTCCGGTGCAATACGACGCGGTCGGCAGCTGTTTGTTGCAAGCCATAAAAATAGTACTGGGCGATGCCGCTACCGATGACATAATGACAGCGTGGGGCCAAGCCTATGGCCAATTAGCAAATATCTTGATTAGTGCCGAAGAAGCTATTTACTCAGATAATGAACAACAAGTGGGTGGCTGGCGCGGTGAACGCGAATTTGCATTAGCAAAACGCGTTGATGAAAGCTCGGTTATCACTTCATTTTATTTTGAACCGGTTGATGGTCAACCGGTAGCGCTGTTTGAAGCGGGACAATTCATCACCATTATTCTAAATGATGAAAAAGGCCAACAAACTCGCCGAAACTACAGCTTGTCTGACGCCCCAGGTATGAAATATTTACGGATTAGTGTCAAACGTGAGCCTCAAGGTGTGGTGTCTAACCTACTGCATGATCTACTACAGGTTGGTGATAGTGTAAAACTAACTCACCCAGCAGGCGACTTTACTCTACGTAAAAATGACAAGCCATTAATCTTGTTAACTGCTGGTGTCGGCATTACCCCTGCAATTAGTATGCTTAACACTGAAGCAGGTTCAGGTCGTGACATTCGATTTATCCATGCTGCAATCAACAGTAAAGTTCATGCGTTTAAAGATCATGTTAACCAGTTAACTGCTAGCCATGACCATATTTCGCCATTATACATCTACAGCGATCCACAGGCAGAGTGTCAACCTGATGCAACCGGCTTTATTACCGAACAGTTGATTGCACAACAACTACCTGAGGATCGCGATGTTGAATTTTACTTCCTTGGTCCAAAACCCTTTATGCAAGCAGCGCTAAGCATAGCTGGCAAACTAGGGATCCCACCAGCGCAAATTCATTATGAATTTTTTGGCCCTGCAGAAGAGTTAATCGCCTAATTTAAGTAAGATTAATAAATAGTTATTAATCTTAAGGGGTTAATTTGTTTAAGAACAAATTAACCCCTTAATTTTAGACTTTGTATAATTTAGTCAAGCTGATAAGCACGCAGGAACATCACCACCGTATTATCAATATACGCGGCGACTTCGCTCGCACTAAGCATATTTTCAACGTTGTATTCAGTTTGCATGCAAATTTCACCCTTCATTACACACAAGAATTGTACCGCTGCATAACGGGTATTTGGAATTTTTAGCAGCTCACGTTTAACAAACTCAGCCATTACTTTTTCTATTTCGCTGATCATTCGTTCAGGCCCAGCCGCATGAAACAATCGTGAAACATGAGGATAGGAAATTGATTCAGCGACACAGGTCCGATGCATTTCAACTGCATCTTGCGACAATAGTAGCTCAATGAAATTAGTGGCGATAACGGTTAAAGCCTGTTGTGGTTGGTCTAATTTATCATTGACCAAATCTACAATATTATATGAAGCGCACTTACAACTTATAGCATCAATGAACAATTCATCTTTATTACCAAAGTGGCTATAAACAGTTTGTTTCGATACTCCAGCTTCTTTAGCAATTTTTTCCATGCTGGTTGCCGCAAACCCTAATTCGCAAAACAATTTGGTTGCTGCTTGCTGAATTAACACACGTTTTTCTTCACTTTTTGTTCTTGCTTTGCTCATTATTTTCTCTCATTAATCAAACTAGACTGTCTATTCCAGTTTGTTTAAACTAGAATGGTCAGTCTAGTTTGACAGGTTACGTCATTACACAGGATATTGCTATGAGCTTCGCTTTTTTTTCAACCCCGATTATTGAGTCTATTGGCAGATTATCTGTAAATATAGATATTAATATCGGTTCTAATGCTGGTTTTAAGGAAGGGGCTATTTACAAGCTAGCTAACCGCAAAAAAGCGCTGCAGGCATTATTGCTTGGGACCGCGATATTACTTGGCGGTTGCAGTGAGACTGGTGCCCAAGCGACTAAAATCCACGCAAATAAGAACCAAGCGGATAATGTTCAGCCTTATGCACATAAAGCCAGCAGCGCAGTTTTAAGCGAACAAGCTCAATATCGTGTTGACCGAAAGTTTATCGGTAAAGTACAAGCTAAGCAAAATGCCAATCTTGGCTTTGAGCAAGCGGGTAAAGTCGTGGCTATTTTTGTCGATGAAGGTAAGCGGGTAAAACAAGGAGAGCTGCTGGCACGACAAGATACCACTTTGTTGCTAATAGAACGCAAAGAACTAAAGGTTCAATTAAGCCAAACTAAAGCTGACCAAAAATTAGTCAAAACCAACCTTAAGCGGATCACTGCGCTAAGCAAGAAAAATTACTCTTCAGTGCAAAGTCTTGATGAATTGCAAACGAGACAACAAGTACTAGCGTTATTGGCTCAGCGAATTAACACAAAGTTGGCCGCCAACCAAATTCGAATCAACAAATCTAGCCTGTACGCACCTTTTGATGCTGTGATCAGTAAACGCTTTATTGCAGTGGGTGAAGTGGTATCGCCAGGTGCAGCAGCGATCAAACTATTGCAAACCGCCGACGCAGAAATAATAATAGGCATGCCTGTCGCTTTAATTAATCAGCTCGACTTAAGCCAACAATTAACCGTAACCATTGCCAGAAAAACACACCAAGTAGCACTGTTAGCTAAGGGATCTGATGTCGACCCACTCACCAGAACAGTACAGCTTCGTTTTAAATTACTTAACAACATTGAGTTAATTAATGGTCAATTGGCCTATCTCAACTTGCCACAAGTTCACCAAACGAGTGGTTATTGGGTTCCGATCACCGCGCTAACCGACGGTGTCCGTGGTTTGTGGAATATCTATATATTGCAACCTCAGCAACAGCCGCAGTTGTTCAAATTGCAAAGCCGCAATGTCGACGTTTTATACCTAACTCAAGATAAAGCTTACATCCGTGGCGCTCTAGAAAATGGCGAACGTTACTTAACAGCAGGTTTACATAGATTAGTACCAGGTCAACTGGTGACTACATCTAAGACACCAGCAAGGGCCGCGTCGTTGGCGAGGACCCAATAATGTTAAAAGCATTTATTGAAAATGGTCGCTTGCTGACCTTAATGATTATGGTGTTAATTGTTGCAGGTTTAGGTGCATTTTCTACCTTGCCACGAACCGAAGATCCGCGTATTACCAACCGGGTTGCCAGTATTTTCACCGCCCTGCCCGGTGCTAGTGCCGAGCGAGTTGAAAGCTTAATTACCGAAAAAATTGAAAACAAATTACGCCAGTTATCACAAATAAAAAATATTACCTCGACCTCAAGAGCTGGTATTTCATTGGTTAAGATTGAATTAAAAGACAGTATTACCGACACAGTACCAATTTGGTCGCGTGCCCGTGATTTGCTTAATGATGTTAGCCCCCAGTTACCGCAAGCGGCGTCAACACCGCGACTAGATGAAGACCGTGGTTACGCGTTTACCATGTTAGTTTCACTAAACTGGGCAGGTACTGGCGAAGTCGACTTGGGCGTACTAGGGCGTTATGGCAAAGAGTTAAAAAACATTTTACGTACTGTTGGCGGCACCGATTTTGTTGAAATTTATGGCGAGCCACAAGAAGAAATTGTACTAGAAATAGATCCTAACCGCATTGCCAGCATGCATTTGTCGGTCACCGACATTGCACAGCGTGTTGCGGCCTCTGATTCAAAAGTCAGCGCTGGCCAATTGGTTAACCAATACAACCAATTACAAGTAGAATTAACCGGTGGTTTTGATTCACTAGAGCGGATAAGGCAATTACCGTTAGTGGACGATCAACAAGGTTTTATCGCCACAGTTTCAGATGTTGCTACAGTGAGTCGTCAGCTAAAATGGCCAGCGACTGAACTGGTGACCATTGCTGATGAACCAACAGTTGTTATTGGCACTAGAATGCTACCAAAGCTACGGATCGATCACTGGAGCCACAGTGTTGAGCAACAGCTCAGCCAATTTAGTGACCAATTACCGAGCAATATTACGCTCGAAATTTTATTTAATCAAAACAGTTATACCGATACCCGCCTGAGTGAACTTGTTGAAAACATTCTGGTAGGTTTTGTACTAATAGCAGTCGTATTGTTAATTGCGTTAGGCTGGCGCTCGGCGCTAGTTGTTACCCTGTCCTTGCCACTAACAGTGTTATTTACTTTGAGCGTGATGAAGTATTACGGCTTACCAATTCATCAAATGTCGGTCACCGGATTGGTAGTGGCACTGGGCATTATGGTCGACAATGCAATTGTGATGGTCGATACCATTGGGCACAAATTGCAACGTGGCAGCAAAGCGACCGCGGCAGTCATTGCCACCATCAAACACCTGTGGTTGCCCTTGCTAGGATCAACATTAACCACAATTTTAGCCTTCATGCCAATCGTATTAATGCCCGGTCCAGCTGGCGAATTTGTTGGAGGCATTGCACTTAGTGTGATTTTTTCATTAATTGGTTCCTACATTATTTCTCATGCGATTGTCTCAACACTGGCCGGACGCTTTGTCAGAGTTAACCGCGCTAATGAGCAACGTTGGTATCATAATGGTATTCGTTTAGACCGACTAAGTCGTCTGTTTAGACGCAGCCTGAGCTGGGTATTAAAATCACCGCGCACCGCAATTGCTTTAGTCTTTGTATTGCCGTTATCGGGATTTATGCTGGCAGGTCAATTGCAAGAGCAGTTTTTTCCGGCATCAGACCGCGACATGTTTCACATCGAACTAAACTTGCCATCGCAAAGCAGTATTTTGCAAACCCAAGCTGTCACCAAACAAATTAACCAAGTATTATCGCAGCAACCCGGCATAAAACAGGTCCGCTGGTTTATTGGTAATAATGCCCCTTCGTTTTATTACAATTTAATCCCACGTAAAGAAGGCGCCGCCAATTACGCCCAAGCGATGATCACAGCTCAAGACTATGTCGCGGCTAACCGTTTGATCCCGCAATTGCAGCAGCAGCTCGATGATCAATTTCCAGCGGTCCAGATCTTGGTCAGAAAACTCGAACAGGGCCCTCCTTTTAATGCCCCCGTTGAGTTAAGAATTTATGGTTCTAACCTTAATACCTTAAAATCGATTGGGCTTGAACTACGACAAATACTGTCTAATACCCAAGATGTTATCCACAGTAGAGCTACGTTGCAGCCCGGCACCCCTAAAGTCTGGCTGAAAATGAATGACGAAGCGGCTCAGCTTGCTGGCATGCCATTAACAGCTATTGCCGGTCAACTTAAGGCTGCATTGCAAGGCCACACTGCAGGTTCGGTTATTGAATCTACGGAATCAATCCCGGTACGCGTAAGACTTAGCAATGAAAACCATCATGACATTGAAGATTTATATAACTTAAACCTTGTAGCTGATAATGGTACGGCAACCGTCCCAATTTCTGCTATTTCAACACTTAGCATCAAACCAAGCCTTGGCGCGATTCCCCATCGCAACAATAGCCGAGTTAATGTGATTGAAGGTTATATTCGAGCAGGAGTATTGCCCTCTACGGTGGTTAAACGAATTCAAGCGCAGCTTAGCCAACAGCAATTTAGCCTGCCAGCAGGGTATCGACTGGAGTTTGGTGGCGAAGCCGCCAAGCGTAATAACGCGATAGGCAACCTTATGGCCAGTCTTGGCGTGATTATGACCTTATTAATCACCATTATAGTGCTGTTATTTAATTCGTTTAGACTTGGCGGCATCATTTTTCTTTCGGCAGTGCAATCTATTGGTTTAGGTTTACTCAGTGTTTATGTGTTTGATTACCCGTTTGGCTTTACCGTGATTATCGGTTTGCTGGGGTTAATGGGGCTGGCGATTAATGCCGCGATTGTGATTGTCGCTGAGTTAAAAACCAATGCCCAAGCAATGGCTGGTGATACAGAGGCAATTATCGACTGCGTTCTAAACTGTACGCGCCATATCAGTTCAACGACTATCACGACGGTTGGTGGGTTTTTACCACTGATTTTAGCCGGTGGCGGCTTTTGGCCGCCCTTTGCTGTTGCCATCGCGGGCGGGACGGTTCTGACAACCTTATTGTCATTTTACTTCGTTCCAGCAGCGTTTAGATTGCTAAAACGCGATAAAACATTTAGAGCTGTTGCCGCCTTAAGTTAAATACAGCCACAAAATAAGTGTCTAAGTTTTATTTAGACGCTTATTTTTTGTTAAATATCACAGTTAAGTCTATTTAACCTGAGTTCTGAATAAGAGTTTTGTAAACCATTGAAATAAAGGTATTACAGAAACTATAAATTTCAGTGTCGCAATTTTAGGGGATATCACGAGTTCTCTGCTCCAAGCAGAACTCAAGTACCTACATCTGTAAAAACAACAGTTAAAAACAACAGTGAGGTTGGCTGACTTTGGCGAAGCAGATAGCATTCTCATTTCATTTCAAAACCCTCCATACTGGTCCAACCATTTACATCCATAACGAATACGATTGATAATGATTCCTGTTTAATCTATATTGCGCGCCTCTTTTGTTCAACCATTATTTAGATTGCTGGAGCTGTAAATGTCTAAACATAATTCCCCCCTTGCTCGTTCGACTTTTAAAAAAGTTTCTCTAGGGACAGTACTTGTTTCATCGCTGTGTAGTCCTGTTATTGCTCAACAAAGCAATACGCACACAAACCAAGATGAGGTCGAGCGAATTGAAGTAGCGGGAAAACGTAGTAACGAACTGAGTGTCGTCGATACTACCGTTACAAAAATGGACGTATCGATCAAGGATACAGGCCGTTCTGTGATGCAACTTGATGCCGATTCATTAAGAGCACGTGCAATCGTTGATATTCGTGAAGCTTTTGATTATGTCGCTGGTTTTAGAGCAAACGGCCCGGCCGATCGTACTTATACGGCTCGGGGTGTGCGCACCAGCATTGACAATGTGATGGTCGATGGCCTGCGTACCATGCAAGGTGGTGAAGGCGGTACGGGTTCTAAATTGCCAAGCACGTTTAACGCGCAAAGCACGACCTTTTTACGTGGCCCAGAGTCCTTACTTAATGGTTCAGGCATCGCTGGCGGTTTAGTTAATGTCACGACTAAACAACCACAAGCAGAAGCAAAAACCTCAATTGGTTTTAATAACAGAAGTTATGTATCAGGTGATACCGGCAACTTTAAGCGCAATAATTTAAGCTTAAATTTAGACAGCACCGGCGCATTAGACGCCGATGAAGACTTTTTATACCGTGTACTAACCCAGTACACACCATCGGGTGATCATTTTCAAAAAAATCGCGAAATTGATGAAACATTATTAGATTTAGCACTGACCGCTAAAATTGGAGAAAATACGACTATTACACCACGTTTTGAGCTGGCCGATCGTGAACGTACTGGCGGCAGCGGTTATGCCGATGGTGTTTTTGAATCAAATTTTGCTTCTGGTAAAGTTGATACTTACGGCGAGCCTATCAATCGAGGTGAATACTACGGAAGCAGCGAAGATGTTGGCGAAAATGAATCTAAAAGCTTTAGTGTTAAAGTAAAACACCAGTTTAATGATAACTGGAAAGCCACCTTAGCGGCTCGTCATAACAAAACGACGTCACAAGCACTCGATTTATACATTTCGGATTCAGGTGCCCTAAATAACGTAGTAGGCAAAGATGAAGTCAATCGTAAATGGGTTTATTCGGCGGGCGACGACAGCTACAACTTGTATGACCTAGGTGTTCAAGGTAAGTTCGCCACCGGCGAGGTAGATCATCATATTTTAGTCGGTTATAACTACCGAGATCTAGACATTGAATTCACCCGTGCCTTTCAAGATAGTGCAGATGCGGTGGGTAAAAATACCATTTCGGCATCAAACCCAGCCAACCAAATCGTCGGCGCAGTACCAGCCTCTCTTTATGAAAAAGAAGCAAAAGTATCAAACCAACGTGATACCAACTTGTACTTTAAAGATCGCGTAACCTTAGGCTCAACAACTATTATTGGTGGCTTGGCTCGGATTAAAAGCAACGATTTCAGTGATACAATTTGGGATCTTGGCTTGGTTCAAAAATTAACCGACGACATCAATTTATTCACGACCTATAGCCGCGCGTTTGATCCAATTAGTGAAAGTAAAATCCTTAAATATGGTCAGGGTAAAACCGATTACAAACCTGTAGAAGGCAATAACTACGAAATCGGAGTTAAAGGTAATTTCTTCGACAATGATTTAACCGCTGCAGTTACTTTATTTAGTCTTGACCGTACTAATAGTACCAAGTATGAAAAAATTGATGGCAAATGGCACCTACTACAGCTTAGTGGTAAGAGTTTCGAATCAAAAGGGATCGAAATTGATTCAACGCTACAGTTTAATCAAAGCTTCTCCACCAACATGAGTTACGCTTACACCAAAGCGTCTGACACCATTGGTGACAAAAAAGGTATACAAGCCAATAATACTCCTAAACACTCATTGTCGCTTTGGAATACTTACCAAGTCGACGAACAGTTAAGCTTTGCGCTAGGTTTACGTTATGAATCTGAGCGTAATGACGGCGATTACAAAATGGAAAGCTACGTTGAGGCCGATTTAGGGGCTTATTACAATACAGATGATTGGGATGTCGCTGTCGTATTAAACAACGTATTTGATAAAAATCGTGTTGAAGGCGGCGCTAACTGGGTTACGGTACAACCCAATGACCCGCGTGCATTAAACGTATCGTTTAACTATCACTTCTAACAACTAGCTCTTTTAAAACTAGTATTTAAAAGAGCTAGCATTAATAATCGACCTTGCAGTGATTGCAAGGTCGATTTAATATCAATTGCACAAACAAGGTATTTTTCATGATTACCCAATTACCTCAGGTATTAACGCAATCACAGATAGCAGCAATTTTACAGTTAACCGAGTTAGGCCAATTTAATGACGGTGAACTGACCGCAGGTTGGCACGCCAAAGGGGTAAAAAACAATCTGCAATGGCAAGGAGACGACGCCATTAGTAGCGAGCTTGAGCTCTCTTTACAAACAGCACTTACTCAGCACTCCCTATTTGCTAGTACCGCTTATGCCAAAGCTATGATGCCATTTATTATCAGCCAATCTACTTTGGGTGGTGGCTACGGTGATCACATCGATGATGCTTTAATGGCCAATCAGCAGGTGTTACGGACTGATTTATCTTGCACCATTTTTTTATCCTCGCCTGACGATTATGAGGGGGGCGAACTTGTGATGAATTTTTCAGGGATCGAGATGGCGTTTAAACTCGCGGCTGGCGATGCCATTATTTACCCCAGTACCACGCTCCACCGCGTTAACCCTGTCACTCGTGGCTCAAGAAAGGTCGCATTAACCTGGATTGAAAGTCATATATCACAGGCCTCGCAACGTGAGGTATTATTTGATTTAGACATGGCACGTAAAGAAATTATCCAACAATGTGGCAAATCAGAGGCATTTGACCTGATCACCAGAACTCATGCCAATTTACTGCGGTTCTGGGCCACTACATAATAAGTGATGACTGCCAATTAATGCTGATAACAATTACCGTAGATATCATTACTTCTGCGAGTAAACCGGCATAATATTCGGTACAGATCCAATTAAATACGATTGATAATGAATGCCATTTAGTTTATATTGAACGTTGCTATTTTTCGGAAGTACAAATGCCTAGTTAGAAAGCCCCCTTAGAGTACTCAATCCACAACCGTGTCCTTACAAGTCGACGTTGATTTATCGCATTTACAATAATTGTGTGATGCAAAAATTAGCGAGAACATGACGCACGTATAACTCCAAATATATTGGATCGTATAACCAAAACTTATGCCACTGTAATCTGGCACTGAGTTAATGCATAAATAGATGTTATGACTTTTAATTTTTCAATTTTCATTCGGGTTCTTGCTGCTACTTTGGGTGGCTACATGGTCGCAGTAGCAAGCAGCTACGCACTGATCCCCCTCAGTTACTGGCTTTTTTCCAGCAATACTTATGACGGAACACTACTAGGCATGATGTTTAGTTTTCTGTTTTATTTAGCCGCTATCATTTGGGCTTTTTGCCAAAAGACTCACTGGCTCGCTTGGCGCGACATGTTACTGATATCGAGCGCCCTAATGACGATTTATTTACTGTTTTTAGGTAGTTTATAAAATGAAACCAGACTTTAGAAAAACCATGATTTGGTTGCATACCTATACTGGCCTTGTCTTAGGATGGGTAATGTTTGCCATTTTCACTACTGGAACCCTTAGTTATTTCAATCCTGAAATAAGCCACTGGATGAAGCCAGAATTGGCTAACCAACCCATAATTAACAATCAACTGGCGTTAATTAATCGTTCAGTTGCTTTATTACAACAAAAAGCACCGGATGCTCCGCGTTGGCAGGTCAGTTTACCCAGTGCCAGGCAACAGCATTTTAGGCTGGCATGGCAAGATGATCTCGAAAACCGTAAAAGTCGGACCCGTATCTCCCTGCTTGCTGATGATTTCAGCCAAGTTTCAGCCCGCGAGACCGATGGCGGTAATTTTTTCAGACAATTCCATTACACCCTAGAGTTGCGCGAGTTCGGTGGTCGTTATTTGGTCGGCGTCGCAGCGATGATGATGCTAGTTGCATTATTTAGTGGCATATTCACTCATCGCCGATTTTTTAAAGATTTTTTTACCCTACGCTGGAAAAATTTAAGCAAAGGTCTTACCGACAGCCATGCCCTGATTGGCATCATCACCCTGCCCTTTTTCTTTGTTTTGTGTTTTAGCGGGTTGCTATTTTACCTTTCTTTATATATGCCATGGAGTGCCAATACTCAGTTTGAAAAAGGCTATCAGCAATTAAATCAACACGTATCAACCTCGTTACCAAAAGTAAGCGCAAGCAATACAACTGTTAAGGTCATTACCGACTTTTCTTACATGGTGACGCAGGTAAAAAAACAATGGCCAGAACAAAATAGCATCGCACGATTAACCTATAATTTGCCAACAGACCCTAATGGCCAAATTGTGTTTTATCGTACTAAGCAGTTCTCATTGTCTGGAAAGCGAGAAGTATTAAGCTTTAATACCAAGGGTGAACTAATGCCAGCTATGGCGACCGAACGTCTGCCAAGACAAATTAAACGAATTTTTATTGGCTTGCACGAAGCACAGTTTGCAACGCCACTGCTACGTTGGATATTATTTTTTATGGGCGCAGCTTGTAGCTTCTTAATCGCTTCTGGCCTGATTTTATGGCTACATAAACGCCAGAAAAAGGCTAAGCCTCACCTTGGACATGCCATTGTTGAGCGACTCAACATTACTGGCATTGGCGGTTTGTTGTTAGCAATCGCAAGTTATTTTTGCGCCAACCGATTACTACCAGTTACTTTGGGCGATCGCGCAGACGCTGAGGTGATAGTGTTTTTAATCACCTGGTTTATTGTTTTATGTTTGTCATTATTCATTCGGCCAATCAAACTATGGGTTGCTTTACTGGCGATGACAGGTGCAAGCCTGTGTTTATTGCCGTTTCTTGATTTTTTTGTTAACCACCACTGGCTAATTCAGGCTATCGAACATCGTAATTGGCTGTATTTAGGCGCTGATATTAGCTTTGTTATTTCAGGAGCAGTACTACTGGTTATCATGCAATACGTTCGAAAGCGCACGGGGGCAACGATATCTATTAAGAAGCCGGTACTGCAATGGGTGGGTCGATATGCTAACTAGTTATTGTATTCAGCTCGTGGCGGTGATTTTACTGTCCCTTAGCATGCTAAAACATTATCGCGATGCCTTTGCTCGGCCATTACCGACTAAGGTAGCCAAGTTGCTAAAATTGATCGGGGGGTTGTTATTAATACTGTCTTTTTACTGCGTTATATCCACGGAGTATCCAGCGCTGCATAGCGTGTATTGGCTGTGTTTTTTATCATTAAATATTGGTGGTGTGGCATTCATCCACAGTAAACTTGGTCGTAAATAAACAGTAAGCCATAAAGTAAGCGTGTGACTTGAAACACAGGTATAAGTAGCTACTTAGCCGCTACTGTAACCGTACTGCTCTGGGTTGTTTCATTACCCGAGGTATCAGTTGCTTTTGCCATAATAGTGTATTTCCCTGGGGCGAGTTCACTTGTTAACCATTTAAAACCTATACGTTTTTTAGTAGTTGTGCGATCAACTAACTCACCGTTAATAAATAGCTCAATACTGGCAAGTTCGACATCATCTTTTGCGCGTACCACCACACTTTGACGATCTCTGACGACAACACCATTTTGTGGTTTTTTCAAGCGTAATTGTGGTGCAATACTATCTTCAACTTTCGTTATATTTTCGATGATAAGTTGAAACGTTGCTGAGCTAGCTTGATTATTAGCACTGTCGTAAGCATCGGCTTGCAGAGTTATTTGACCATTATCATACAAGGTACTGTCAATACTAAACTCGTAAGGTGCTTGCTGATCGATACCTACCGATTGGCCATTAGCGAATAATTCGACATAGGCCACTGCATTGTTGTCTTGCGCGCTGACATTAACAATAAAGACACCACTTTGTAAGCTATGCTCTTGTGGTGAGGTAATCGCAACACTCGGTGCTTCTTGGTCAATGTTTGGGGTTTGGGTTGCCATCTCAATGGCAGCGCCAGCGTCGACTCGTCCGTAACCATATTTAATGCTAAATTCTTCGCCTGACTTACTGCGGTCGGCACTAGATTTTAGGATATTCTCGATTTCGTCAATCGTTAGATTAGGGTTAGCTGCTTTAATGAGCGCCAATACCGCGGCAGTTGCCGGTGCTGAAAACGAGGTACCGCTTATAGCACCATAACCACCACCGTTTTTAGTGGTCCAAATACCTGCACCCGGCGCCGCAACATCAACACACAAACCATAGTCAGACCAACTCGGTTTGGCATCATTTTTGTCAGTTGCACTAACGGTGATCATGCTCGGATTATCCTGACAATTTAAATCACTGCCGCCATTGCCTGCTGACACAACAACCAGCCCGCCCTTGCTACGCATATAGTTTGCCGCATTAGTCACCGTATAACTTTTACTTACGCTATAACTGACGTTTGCAATGTCAGCGCCGTTATCTGCGGCCCAAATTATACCCGCAGCAATATCGCTGTAATATGCATAGCCATTTGAGCGATTGGTAATACGAACAGGTAAGATAGACGAGTGCCAAGCAATTGATGTTACGCCAAGATCATTATCACTTAACGCCGCAATAACCCCCGCCACTTTGGTGCCATGACCATAAAGGTCGCTTGATTCATTCGTTTGGCTAACAATGTTCCAGCCCGGCAACACATTAGCACTTAAATCTGGATGCGTGCTATCAACCCCAGTATCGAGCACCGCAACCACCACATTATCGCCTTTAGTGATGTCCCACGTTTGTGTCACGTTCATTTTTTGCAAATGCCAGGCGGAATTAAAATAGGTATCATTGGCGTCGGTCTGTGCTAGAGGAACAAGACGGTCAAGTTCGGCGAACGCAACATTTGGGTCGCGACGTAACGATTCAAGTGCCGCCAGCTCGTTGTCCTGTGACACGCTCACTAGTTGTACATTAGGGGTAACTTGCACATTACGTCGAAACGACTGCTGTGGACGAAGTGCTCGCGCACTTTCGATACCGTGGCGCCCAAATGACTCTGCTAATTGACTGCTCGCAACACCGGCTTTCATTTGTACTAAAATTCTACCTTTTGCCCAACCGGCTTGCTTAGGATTAACTTCAACAAGCTTGTTAAGATTAATGGCTGATGACGGTAACTCGCTGGTTGTCGCTAGCGCATTATTAGTACCAATTGTACTCAAGACAATGGCAAGTGAAACGGCATTAATCCGGCTGATCACTGCTGAGTTGATTGATTGGTTGCTATTAGCGTGTTGTAAGTACTTCATTTTGTGACTCCACATGGTGTGAAGTCTACAGAAAACCTATGCTAAGAATGCCGATGTAGTGCTATAGATGTGGTGACCATGAGAAGATTATCACCCAAAAAGACTAATTATTGGCAGTCCCGCTATCGTAGGAAAATTCCCGTAGACCGGTGACTTTGCGTCACACTTTTTCAAGTGTTTTGCTATTTACAATATTATGTGACAGGTAACGTTATAATGATGCCCTGTCTCGTTTTACACGCAGCATCATAAATAAAAAAAAACCAACGGTCAATATTTAAACAGCACAAAAACACTTAAAACCAAGCCAAAAGCACTAAGTTATTGCTGCATATCAATAATAAAGTTCACTTTATTTATCTCATTGATTTATATCGATATAATTTACATATAGTGTATTAGGCATTGATTAAATGTGGTTTTTTAAATGCTCAGTTCTAAAAATATAAGGTAGAAAGATCACCGTAAGCACCCTTGCCATTAATTTTATGCAAAAATTTTAACCGCTAACTTTGCCCTCTAACCGGCTACCGATTTAGCTTGGTGCATGGCCTGTCATTTGTTTTTGATCTCATCAAAATTATTCATCGCACAGTAAAAATAGTTTGCGGCTTGTTCTGGTGACTCTGCATGACAAATCGCTGAGACTAACGCGATGCCATCAACACCGGTCAGGCAGATTTCCCTAATGTTCGAGCCATTAATGCCGCCAATCGCGACAATAGGTAATGCGCTTTGCTTCACGGCTTTAGCAAGCCCGGCAATACCCCATTGATGTTTGATGTTGGTTTTGGTTGGAGTCGAAAAAATGGCACTCAAGCCTAAATAATCGACCGGCAACGACTGCGCTTCAAGCAGCTGCTGCTCGTTTTCAACCGATAAGCCCAGTAATTTATCTTGACCCAACAACCGACGCGCAATTGTTGCCGACATATCCGATTGGCCCAAATGCACACCGTCAGCATTAACCGCCAGTGCGACGTCGACACGGTCGTTAATGAGCAAAGGTACCCCCGTGCCAATTAAAATATCTTTTACGGCCTGCGCTCTGTTAATAAAAGAGCGAATATCACCCTGTTTTTCGCGCACTTGCACCATGGTGGCACCACCAACAACCGCCTGCTGAACGATCGTTATTAATGTCGCTAAATCTTGCTGATCATCAGTCACTAGGTATAAGCAGTATGGGTTGGTCTTGTTTTTTGTATTGGTGTTTGTCTTGGGGCTTGTATTAGGTGTAATAGGATTAGCTGCTGCTTTCAATGTTTACTCCAAAATGTTGATGCAACCAGCAAGGTTACATCAACAAGTTCACTAGAAAAATATCACGAAATTTTTAATCGTTTGATTAAGGTGGTTTGATCTAACTGATACAAAACGTCTAGCAGATTAAGCTGCAAACTGCCTGGGCCTTTTGATTGCTCTGCTGCGATTTCACCCGCCACCCCTAAGATAGCCGTAGCCGCTAACCCCGTTTCGTCACCGACCGCGGCAAATGCGCCGGTAAGTGCGCTAAGCGAACAGCCCATGCCAGTAACAAAAGGCATCATGGCATCGCCATTATTGAGTTTAATTAGTCGCTCGGTAGTGATGACATAATCAGTGGCACCAGAAATGACCACGCTACATTGATAGGTTTCAATCAAGTGGCGCGCTGCACCAACCGCAGCCTCACTGCTGTCGAGTGCATCAACGCCTTTACTGTTGCCTTGCTGACCCGCCATCGCAATAATCTCGGATGCATTGCCGCGAATAATCAACTTGTTGGCGACTTGTGCAATGTCACGCGACGTTTGCGTACGTAACTCACTAGCGCCACAGCCGACAGGGTCAAGTACCACCAGCTTGTTATTGATATTTGCCTGTTCTACCGCAAAGCTCATCCGCGGGACCCATTGACTATCTAAGGTGCCAATATTGATGACCAAAGCACCCGCAAACGCCATCATTTCGGCCATTTCTTGACTTGAATGCGCCATAATTGGCGACGCGCCGATAGCAAGCAACGCATTAGCCGTGTTGTTCATCACCACATAGTTAGTGATGTTGACCACCAGCGGCTTTTGCTCACGTACGGCATGTAACGCAGCAATAATCGTTGTTATGTTCTGATCCATTGTTATTCCTTAATCCGTGACCTGTTTAACTATTTATGGCTAATCATTAATAACATCAAGCCCCTGCTGCCAAAAAGCAATTTCCATTCGGGTCGCGGTTCTAAATACTTTAACCAGTTCACGACCACGCTGACTATTAATGTCAATATCAGCAAGTAATTGGTCGATATGCTCTGTGCCTAACGCTACGCCCTGCTGAAATTCGTCGCCGCCATAAAGTGAAATCCAGCTGTCAAACGGGTTGCCTTGGCGCTTGGTCTTGGGATCAGCCGTCAGGTTGCGACCGATCTCAGCATAACCAATAGAACAAGGTGCTAACGCTGCATACAGATCAACAAGATCACCTTGCATACCCGCGTCTAACACATAACGTGTATAAGCGACGGTACCAAAGTCTTCGTCTTCAGCTTCAAGATCGGCTTCGGTGAGCCCCCAGTTTCCACAATAATTTACATGGTGACCGATTTCGCTATCGAGCAATGCATGGACACTTGGCAGTGCTTTACGCATGTCGGCTAAGGTACGCGCTTTATAAATGGCCAGTGCATAAGCACGGGCATATTGCTTTAAAAACAAAAAGTCTTGTTTAAGGTAATGCAAGTAACTTGGTTGCGCTAAACTGCCTTGCGCCAATTGCTGCACAAACTCATGGTTAGTGTATGCATTCCAATCGTCGCGGCATGCGTTAATTAAATCTTGATGGTTCATATACCTACTCGCTTAATACTGTTCGTTATACCAATTACATTGGCTATGTACCCGTTAACTGTGTCTGAGTTTTATCTTTTACTTAAATACAACAAGTTAACTATAGGCGTGTGGTGCGATCGGTTTTAATCCCCGTTGTTAGTTGCATTCAATTGGATAATCGTTAGGATAAAAAATCAGGGACGATTTTTTAGCTTTTCGCGCATGGATGCGCATTAAAAGCGGTTCCGTTAAGACGGTTATTCTATTGAATATAGGCAGCTAAATCGCGGGTCGCCTTTCTTTTGATTACTTATTCTTTGGCGAAGCAAAGAAAAGTAATTGGTGTGCTGTCGCTAAACTTAAGAGTGAGAAAACATATAAAGCACATCAAACATCCGCCAAACTTAATTGGCGGCCACACTTAATACCTTAAATAACAGCAAGGCTGCTTATTGAATCGCCAGCACATAATCTTCAGCTTTAGGCAGCGTTTTAATGATTTTTTGCGCATACATAAATTGAGCATAATCATCGTAACGTTTTAAATCTACCGCTGAAGGACGCAGTGCAAAGCGAGTTAAGGTGTCGTTCCACGCGCGTTTATTGAGCTCGTTGTTTAGAGTGTCTGGCGCATAACTCACAAACTGATGCCATGATTCTTGAGGATGATTGACTATATAGATTGTCGCTTGCTCTATGGCTTTGTTAAACCCTATAAGCGCGGCTTTATCATAGGTATTGGCATTAGCGACAAAAATTAGTTCGTCGTAAGCTGGTACCCCGTGTTCTTCTGGGAAAAAGGCTTTAGCTTTAAAACCTTCAAGTGCCAGTTGGTTGGTTTCGAAATTACGTAAACCGCCCCAAATTGCATCAACTTTACCTGATGCTAATGATGAAGAAAGCGCCCAACCAACATTGATAATTTCAACTTCGTCGTACTTAACGCCACCGGTTTTCAACATAGTGCCGATAGTCGCTTCTTCGTTGCCAGAGATCGCGATACCAATTTTTTTACCTTTTAAATCAGACAAGTTTTTGATCTTTTTATTGTCTAATACCATCAAGGTATTTAACGGCGTTGCTATTAAGGTTGCTGAGCGAATAAGGGGCAAACCTGCCGCAACATCAATGGTTAAACTAGGTTGATAAGATATTGCCAAATCAACTTTGTTTGCTGCGACCAATTTTGGCGGCATACTCGGATCTGCAGGCTCTTGAATCACCACATTAAGCCCTTGATCTTTAAAATAACCGCGCTGCGCCGCGATAACGATTGGGCCATGGTTAGGATTAACAAACCAATCGAGCATTAAGGTTAGGTTTTTCGTTTCGGCCACAGCGGTAGCTGACAGCATGGTTGCAACAAGCGCCAAGGCGCTAAAACTAATATTCTTTTTCATTAAACTTCCTTTTGTATTTCCATTATTGTGAGTGTAATTCTGTTTGTATCTATATTTTAGATTGATGATGCGCTGGCGATTAAGCTTGCCAAGGGATCAGTTTTTTAAGCAATTTGTCGGTTACAAAATACAGCGCAACGGACAAACTCGATAAGATAAAGAGTGCGGCGAACATTTCGTCTATCATCATGCGCGCGTTAGCCTGCAACATTAAATAACCCAAACCAGCGCTAGAACCGACCCATTCCCCGGCCACCGCACCAATTGGCGCAATAACCACCGCAACCCGAATGCCCGATGCCAGAGTAGGTAAAGCCGCAGGCAATTGAATATGGCGTAGCATTTGCCATTTTGTTGCGCCCATCGTTTTTGCCAAATCGAGATATCCCACGGGGGTATTGCGTAAACCGTCGTAGCAGCACGTGGTGACCGGAAAAAATATAATCAACGCGGCCATCACTATTTTTGAGCTAATGCCGTAACCTAGCCACAACATCAATACCGGGGCAATCGCGAACACCGGAACTGCCTGGCTGGCAATCAAAATGGGTAACAACCAACGTTTAAGCGGTTTGAACATCAGCATTTGCAACGCGAATAACAGCCCCATCGACAAGCCTAATAGCAAGCCAAGTACTATTTCTTGCGTGGTGACCCAGCTGTGTTTTAACAGAACCTGATGTCGGTGCACCAATCGGTCAATCACATCAAAAGGGCTGGGTAATATAAATGACGGCATCTCAAATATAACGACGACAGCTTGCCACAATCCAATAATCACCAATGTGCTAACCACTATCCGAATAAATGACTGCGATATAGCGCTAACTTGAAGAAAATTACTCATGATCTTGTTCCAAACGTTCAATAATTGTTTGCTGCAGTTCAGCGCACTGTGCGTCAAACTTACGTGGCGCCGGTGAGGTTGGTACCGCCAAAGCCTGAGCGAGTGCCGGGTGACCTTGCAAGATGTACAATTGATTGGCTAAACGAATGGCTTCTTGGGGATCGTGCGTTATCAATACCACGGTTTTGTCTTGCAGTAATTGGTAAGCCAGATTTTGTAACCGATACCGTGCGACGGCATCCAAAGCAGAAAAAGGTTCGTCCATTAAGACAATGGGCTTGTCTTGCATCAGCGTTCTGACCAGTGCGACACGCTGGCGCATGCCTCCTGACAATTGCGCCGGCATGTGCTGAGATTTATCCGCCAGCCCAACCTTTTGTAATAACGAGTGGGCTTTATCGATCATAATTTGGTTATCGGTTTGGTCAGGCAACGCGCCGAATTTAGTGCTTAACATCACGTTATCTATCACCGACAGCCAAGGCATCAACAGATCTTGCTGCGCCATATAGGCGACCTGATCTTTAATCTCACATCGCGGCTGGCTATTGATTTCACCGCTCCACTGCACTTTGTTTTCAAGTAAATTAGCGAGATAGCGCAGTAAGGTGCTTTTACCACAACCACTGCGACCCAAAATACAGGTCCACTGACCAGCCAAAATATCCATATTAAGCCCGGCAATGGTTGGCTGTTCTTCATCGTAATAGCGTAGATAACCATTAGAGATTTTAATAGTGACCGCATTGACTGGGGGGCTATTGACTGGGCCCGTATTCACTAAGCCCGTATTAAATGGTGCCGCTTTTGGCATGGTATTAACAGACATCGGCATGACCGTTAAAAAAATGATTAACCGGGCCATGCCCTTGTCCAATATCTAACTCATCGGCGTGGCTAATAGCCTGGGTAATATACTTTTTCGCCAATTGCACTGCTGGCAACAATTGATGGCCTTGGGCCAAATAAGATGCGATAGCCGACGACAGCGTGCAACCTGTACCATGGGTATTGCGCGTATTCACTCGCTTGGCGGTTAAGCGCTCAACCGATTGGCGCAATATCAGTAGATCGTTACTGTTGTCATCGTGCTTTAAGTGGCCACCTTTAAGCAGTACTGCTTTGGCACCAAGTTGGCGCAGGCTGTCGATCATGTCTGCCATATCATCTTCGTTACTTGGCACCACACCATCAATAAGCGCGGCACCTTCTGGTAAGTTTGGGGTGATAATATCGGCCAGAGGAAGCAAGTGAGATTTGAGGGTGTTAATCGCAGATTCATGCAACAATAAATCGCCACTAGTTGCGACCATCACTGGATCAACCACTAAGAATTGCGGGCGGTACTGTTTAATTTTTGCCGCGACGACTTTAATAATTTCGCTGTCGGCCAACATGCCAACTTTAACCGCAACCACGTTAAGATCGCTAAAAACAGCGTCTAGCTGTTGCGATACATGCTCAAGCGGAATTGCAAAAATGGCAGTAACGCCTAGGGTATTTTGAGCGGTAATCGCGGTGATCACTGAGCAAGCATAACTGCCAGTGGCAGACATCGCTTTAATGTCAGCTTGAATACCTGCGCCGCCACCACTGTCGGAGCCTGCGATCGTTAACACAATAGGGGTAGCTGAAGTTTGAACGGTGGATTTTGCGGTAGTGTGTAACATAAATGCTCCTAATGCTGGCGCACAGGAACTTTAGCGAGCTGGAGATTTTACGGCACAAGACGGATCATCAACGCAAGACTCATAGTTCCCTACGTCAGTGTTAACTGAATCAGGTTCAACGGGTCTCGAAAATCAATCTCAGCCTAAATGGCCCCCCGACTATATGGTGCGATGATAACAAGTTTTATTAAAAGCGCAATATAACAATTTCAATAATCAACTAACTATGTAATTTTAATACGTGAAATGTCCACTAAAGGGATTGGCATATATCTTCTATTTTACAACAGCCTAACAAGCTAGTACGAAATTTAACCGCAACCGTTTTAAGTCCGACCACCAAACGTGTGTCCACCGTAGTAACTGGTGTGGTTATGATAACGTGTAACCTAGCCACAAATTTTATAGCAACGATTAAACGATGGTCGTTCCCTGTATATTGCTGTTCCTTGCTGTTTTAAGTCTTTACTGTCAGACCAAATATTCTATACTCGTCCCTTATTTTAGCCGCATAGATTTCCAATATTTACCGTGCCAGTAAACATTATCAAGGCGCGATACTATAACGCCTTTACTGGTTGAGGCATGTAGAAACTTCCCTCCTTCCATATATATGCCAACATGGCGTGTCGTAAGCCCAGTTTTGAAAAATACCAAATCACCCGCTCTTAAGTCATTTTTGTTAACTTCATAACCGACCTTTGATTGAAACTTAGTGGTGCGAGGTAACAGATAACCTAATTTCGATTTATAGGTATGCAACACAAATGCAGAACAGTCGATTCCTTGCTTAGAAAAGCCACCAAATTTAAAAGGTACTCCTTTCCATTCGTTTAATTGAACGTAAAGTTTATTCTTGACTAATAATTCGTTTTGTAACGCAACCTTGTTTGCTAATGGCACGGCATCAATACTGGAGCTAGGGCTTTGATTTGAACTTGGTACAGCAGAACAATTGATTAGGCTAAGACATAAAATCAATTGTAAAAAAACACGAGAAGTAAACCCTAAATTGCTCACAGTTTTTCCTTGTTGGAAGTAATAATATTTGGGACCATTAAAATTATAGTGGCTGTAGTGGCACAGTGATTTGGGTATTAAAAAACATTAACTCGTTCGTTATTTAATCACTTTTAATTAAACTCTACTCTTTGTTTTTGAGCGTACTTAATTTTAGCTCGCTTTATCTCAATGGCTAATTGTGGTGCTAATGCCGCGTGTTTTTTATTTAGTACCAAATAAGTTTCATTAATTAATAGTGATTGAGAAATTTGATAGTCATATATGTGCTGACTTTGTAAGATTTTTTCGCCAGCCACTGGATTATAAAGCACCAAATCGACTCTTTTGTGAACTAAAAATTTAAATAACACATCATATTCAACAACCGCCACCTTATTACGATAGTCTTTTAGCAAAGATGAAACATTAGCCCAGCCAGATATGTAACCAATGTTGTATTGATGTTGGTTTATTTTATAATCTGACAAATCAATATTTTTTCCAAGCGAGAAAGCAACAATATTGGTTACACCAAGCGTTTCTGGTACCACGATGAGGTTATCATACTCTCGAACAACCCTAGCAATGCGTGCAAAATCGCCGTCAACCAAACCGGTATTGGCCTCTGTGACAGAACGCTTGTCAGGTCGATAACGAAATTCTACTTTAATGCCTAATGCACTAAAAGCATCGGTAATAATCGCTAAGCCCACTTTAACTCGAGCAGTGGGATGGCTCTTGAGCAGTGGACTATTTAAGACAAACGTTTGATTTAAGGTAGAAGTTTTTGCGTTAACTGCTGTTGAGTAAATTAGAACAAAAATAATAAAGATTATTCGACACATGATAATCACGAATTCCATAGTGTTTTAAGCAATAAATATACGATAAATTGATAATAAATCCTGTATTTAAGTTAGTGTAACCCAGTTAGCTAATCAATTAAATAATATACACATGCACCATTGATACCCCTTGGCTCTGCAGCCAAAGAGTCTAATAGTTAGTGGGCCTAGGAGAAATTTAATGTGTTACTAAAATCAACCCCTATATATTTCTAATAAATGCAGCTGTAAAAATACCAACAGTAATAGCAATTAGCGGTTTTTTTATTAGTAAAGTGCCAAACAATGTCACCAATAGTGCGGCTTTTGCTCCCATGTCCCCTCTAACAAACATTGGAACAATGATTGCCACCAGCACAGAACCTGACATCGCAGCGATAAACTGCTGAACTCGATAGTTGATCGGTATGTACGACATTAAAAATATTCCACCCCAGCGCGTTAAAACAGTCACTGCCGCCATAATCAGAATAATGCTCAGGGTGCCAAAACCAGCAGTATCAATCATCATTTTTTTTCTCTCCTATTAATACACCTATTACCCCGCCCGTTAACGCACCGACAATGATGTGAGTGTTTTCTGGTAAATATAAATAGGCAACAATCGACGCTACCGCGGCACCCGTCCATATTACAAATGTCTTGCTCTGCTTTTTACCGTCCAATACCATGGTTAACAAAAAACACCCCATCACCATATCAACACCATAGGTCGACGGATTTTTGATCGCATCTCCAAAATAAAAACCAATCCAGGTGCCGATTATCCAAAATGTCCAAAGGGCAAGACCGCCTCCCAAAAGTAGGCCTAACCCTTTGGAAGTATCATTATTGGTAAAAGCACGCATCGATATAGCCCAGTTGGCATCTGAAGCAACTAACATAGCACCATAACGCGCTGCGGGCTTAAGATGCTGAATGTGTGGATAAAGCGTTGCTCCAATCAATAAATGCCTCGCATTGATTGCAAATACAGTGATTGCTAACGGCACAATTGGCACTTGAGCCCCCCAAAGTTCTAACGCTGCAAACTGTGATGCCCCAGCAAAAACCAGTGTACTCATCAATACTGTCGATGATTGATTAAGCCCTTCTTGCGTAGCCGCCAAACCAAACGCTGCGCCGAAGACCAAAACAAATAGCGAGATAGGTATCAAACTGATAAAACCTGCTTTTACTTCAAGAAATTCAAATTTCAATTCGTTGGTGTCCATTTTTTAAACCATAAGCCCTAATAATAAATAGACATAATGGACTAGAATCAACACCTCGAAAAGCGCATAATTCAGAACCGTTCCATTCGAAAATCAAATAGATGAGTTATCAGGACTTCCAAATTGATTGGTTAAAATGTTTTGTCGCTATCGTTGATACTGGCTCTTTATCAAATGCGACGATGTCGATTCATCGTTCACAGTCAGCTATTAGCATGCAATTGAAAAAGCTGGAAAATGCTGCCGGATGTCAATTGCTAATTAGAGGCAGCCGCCACAGTGAATTAACCTCTCAGGGACAAAAGTTTTTAGGCTATGCCAGACGAATTCTCGACTTACACGCTGAAGCACAAGCAGCGTTTCACGGGGAAGCGTTAGTAGGCCAAGTTAAGTTAGGTGTTCCCGATGATTATGCCGCCAAGTACCTAACGCCGATCCTAAAAAACTTCGCCCCGCAATTTGGTGGTGTTGAAATTGAGTTGTATTGTGAACAGTCGACTTCGCTAATTCCGCGTGTTGAGAGTAATGACTTAGATTTGGTCTTAGTATCAAGAGATAACACTAATCGTGGCACCTTACTGTTTCATGAGCCGATGGTCTGGGTCGGTACCTCGCAATTTGAAATTTGGCGTCGCGATCCCCTGCCTGTCGCAGTTTACGAAAGTGCCAGCCTTGCGAAGAAAAGTGCCATTAACTCACTCGCTTTGCAGGGGAAACGTTATAAGGTGGTGTACAACAGCTCGAGTCTTGCAGGTCAGATAGCAGCGGTTGAAAGCGGACTGGCAATAGCAGTTTTAACCCAGTGCAGTGTTCCATCGCACTTAACCATATTAGGCAAAGAACATGGACTGGGACCGCTAGAACCAATGGAAGTAGCTGTTTACCGGAGCAAAAAATCTCAGGGATCAAAGGCAGTTGATTATCTTCATGATTTATTGATTAAAAAGCTCAGAATATCGCCTTTATAGCACCTCACTAATAAAGCAAGCCGTAGTGGTCGTTATCCCTAGACACTTTGTCGTTATTTAGACCAGTGTCCCTTTAAGGCAAGTGTCCCTTTAACACAAGGCTGCCACAGCTAGCTCTTAAAATTGCGTAGCTATAAAACACCTATCAACAAATAACACAACAACATTTAGATCGTTGGATCAATCTTGCATTGCAAATTGTCATACTTAATTTTGCTCTTAAAAAGGCATTGATGCGACTTTCTACTGCACTTTCTACCGCACTTTCTACTGCATTTCTTTAGTTTTATGCCAGCACAGTAGACATTTACTTTCGACAAATAAAAACGCCACTTATAAAAGAAGAGGCGCTTTAAAATAGGAAGGAGCTGAACGATAAGCAGAATTTTATTGTATTTTAAACTCTGGTAATTGTTCGCCAAGCGCTTGTTCAACGTCTGGTAGCTTTTCTTGAAGGCGATGCTCACTCGCCAACCATTGATATAGAATTGGTAACAAAATTAAGGTACATATGGTGCCTATCATCATGCCAGCCACTAAGATGATGCCAATGGAGTTTCGCGCCTCAGCACCAGCGCCAGTAACCAAAACTAGCGGAAAATGTCCTAACACTGTTGCGGCAGTCGTCATTAAAATAGGGCGCAATCTTGTGCTAGCCGCCTCTTTCACCGCATTCATCTTATCCATACCTTGCTGCTGCATTTGATTAGCGAATTCGACAATCAAAATACCATTTTTTGTGATTAAACCCACCAGCGTTATTAAGCCAATTTGCGCATATAGATTAACCGAGGTGAAGCCCAAAAATGCCAACATTAATGCACCAGACAGTGCTAACGGCGCGCAGCCTAGTAATACGACAAGCGGGTCTCTAAAGCTATTAAATTGGATAGCCAGTACAAAATAAACCACAATAAGCGATACTAGCAATACGGTTAACATGGTATTGCCTTCTTTACGCATTTCCCGTGACTCTCCGGCGTAGTCAATTGAATAACCGACGGGCAATAACTGCGCCGCTGCGTCTTCTATTTGTGATAACGCCTGCTCTTTGGTGATATGGGGCAATACACCACCGAATATTCTAAACGACTTTTGCTGATTAAATGATCCTAACAGCCGTGGCCCAACAACCGATTTAATATGAGAAAAACTCGATACATTAACCGTTTCGCCTGATGGTGTGGTCACCTTAAGATCTAAAATCAGCTCTGGATTAAAGCGTTTGCTGGCATCCACCACTGGGATCACTCGATATGCCTTGCCGTTATCATTGTATTGATTAACAAAGTTATTCGATAACAAAACACTAAGCTGATTATTAACCGCAGCCACTGTTAACCCAAGATCGGCAATAATCGTTTTATCCATCACTAATTGATTCTGCGCCAAATCAATTTTTAAGTCGGTATCAACAAACATAAAACTGCCCGTTTGATACGCTTTACCAATAATTTGCTGCGCATAGGCCAACATGTTTTCATAACTGTCGTTAGCGCGAACCACCACTTCGACATCGAATTGACCAGCCGTAGGCAAAGAGGCGGGTAAAATCGGGAATAAGTTTAGTGAACTAACACCGCCAAGCTGACCAAATAACGGCCCCAGCATGTCATGTACCGAGTTTTCTCGCTGCGCTAGAGGCGCTAATGATACACCGCCAAAGCCAGCATTTTTAGTAACAATTTGCCAGGTATATTTACCACCATCGACGCCGTTCATCACGTCGCTCACTTGATACATTTGACTGGTTGTATAGGCTAGCGATGATTCAGGGGCGGCCGTGACCACCACATTGATTTCACCTTGGTCTTCCACTGGTGCAAGTTCATGTTGCGACAATAAATAAAATGGCACGGTGAGTAATGTAAATACCACAACGCAAAAAATCACTTGCGCACGACAGGTGAATAAAACATCTAATGCGCTAACGTATTGGCGTTGTAGACGTTCAAAATAACCATTAATGAGTTTAGTAAATTTGCCTTCTCGCCCGCCCTGCGGTGATACATAGGCGCTCATAATAGGCGATAAGGTAACCGCCACTACACCTGAAATAAGCACGGCGACCGCTAAGGTAAAGGCAAACTCTCTAAATAAAAAACCCGTTAGGCCAGACAAAAATCCGATTGGCGCGTATACCGCGGCTAGAGTTAAGGTCATCGCTATTACCGGTACCAGTAATTGGCGTGAACTGATTAATGCTGCTTCAAAACGTCCTTTGCCTTCTCGCATATGGCGCGCCACATTTTCGACCACCACGATGGCGTCATCGACCACCAGACCAACCGATAATACAATGGCTAAAATGGTTAATAGATTAAGCGAAAAGCCCATGAGTGACATCACGCCAATCGCGCCTAAAATTGAGATTGGAATGGTAATTAACGGCACTAAAGCACTTCTAAATGAGCCCATCATCAAGACCACCACAATGCCAACCAAAAAGACGGTTTCAAGCAAGGTGGTAAAGATCTCTTTAATCGCATCTCGCATATACAAGGTGCCGTCATAACCAATGGCAATGCGAATGTTTTCTGGCAACTGCTTATTTAGTTCATCAATTCTTTGATAAAGCTCATCACCAATATTTATTTCATTGGCGCCAGGCAGCGGCCATACCGCAATAAAGGTTGTTTGGTCGTGATCAAGGCGGGCATCGACGCGCCCCTCTTCTTCGCCAACTTCAATAGTGGCAACATCGCCTAAGGTTATTTGCGCGCCATCGATGCTTTCTATCACCATCTGCTCAAATTCAGTAACGCTGCTTAACAAAGTATTGGCCATTAAATCGATGCGTTGTCGGTTATTTTTACTGTAACCAAGCGTGGCAATGGTATTGTTGTCTCGAAGCGCAGCCAATACTTGATTAGCACTGATGTTAAATGCCGCTAGTTTGTCTGAGTCAATCCAAATGCCCATCGCAGGGTTTCGCCCGCCCTCAAGGGTGACCTTTTGCACGCCGCCAATATCACTTAATACGGGAATGACATTACGACTGAAATAATCGGTAATTTTGCTGCGCGCTAAATCGCCAGATTCAATGTTTAGATAGAATAACGCGTTTGCTCTGTCGGCACGCACCACCGATATGGCAGGATCTTGCGCGCCTTGTGGCAGCTCAAATTTTATTTGGCTAAGCTGCGCGGTAAGCTCGGCCAACGCAGCGGTTGAGTCATAATTTAGATCTAGCCATGCGGTTACTTTGCTACTGCCAGCGATAGTGATAGAGTCAACATAATCAACGCCGGGCACGGTAGAAGCAACACGCTCAATAGGTTCGGTAATATAACCTTTAACAACCTCGGCGCCTGCGCCGGTGTAAACCGTGTTAATAACCAAGGAAGTGCTTTCGATTTTTGGGAATTGCTGCACCGAAATGCTGCGTGACGAATACACGCCAGCGATGATAATCAGTAACGATAAAACAATAGCGAGCAATGGCATTTTGACAAAAATATCCATGATGGATTTTTTATTGTCGGCAGATTCACTCATTATTTGATCCCCACAACAGGCATAGTCACACTTGCAGAATCAGCTGTGTTTTTGGCATAAACCAATAGCTGAGGGCTCAACTTAAATGCACCGATGGTGGCAATTAACATGCCCTGCTCTAGCCCCTCACGCACGATATGATTGTCGCCGTCACGTTGACCAAGAATGACCGAGCGTTTATTCGCGCGATATTGGCCGTTATCATCCTTTATCAGTTCAAATATGTAACTGCCAAATGGGCTCCTAACGACAGCTGAGTTTGGCACGACAACCACTTGCTGTGATTTTTTAGGGATCGCAATTTTTACCAATTCATTGTGAGATAACAGCTCACGGCTGTCATTAATCTGCGCGCGATATGAAAGGTGTCGTGAAGCAGCATCCATTTGGCTATGTTTAGCGATGACAAAAGCTGATAGGACTTGTGGTTGAGCCGCTTGGCTAATTTTTGTCAGCGTGATCTGGCTATCAAGTGATAATTTAGCCATGGTTTGCGGCAGTTTAAAATCAAGCCACATGTCTTTGTTATCATCGACCAATGTGGTTAGGCTAGTATTGGCATTTAGAAACTGACCAACTTCATAAGTCTCTAACCCTACAGTGCCACTAAATGGCGCCAGTACTTGCTTCTTGTCAATCACGCTTTGTATATTAGCGATGTTGGCTAGGCCAACTTGATAATCTGCCAACGCCGAATCGACTAGCTGCCGGCTCACTTTATTGCCTGCCAGTAATTTTTTATTACGCGCTAAGGTCGCTTTAGCCAACTTAAAAGAAGCGTTAGCCGCTTGCAGTTGCGCTTGCTCTTCACTGGTATTAAGGGCGATTAATAACTGGCCTTTTACAACCTGACCACCTGCGGCGTAATTTACTTGCTCAATGGTGCCTGACAATTGATTATGCAAGGTCACCGCCTTAATCGCTCTAACCTGCCCTGTCACCTGATTGGTTGGTTGATAAATTGACGATTTGGTTAGCAGGGTTTCAACCGTGGCTGATGGCTCAGGAAAAGATTCACCAAACGCAATAGCGGCTTGTACTTGTCCAACTTTGATATAGGCCAAACTTCCTATGCTAATCACAACGATAGAAACTGCAGTGGCCCAGCGACGAATACTCATTATAATTTCCTGATGTTTACATATACCAGTTCCGATAATTAATTGCTCATTCTTGATGGTTAAAACAAATGATAACTGCGTTATTTATTCTCTATGTAGAATAACTACATACGACAATAAATGCCTCGCCCACAAGGATGAGGGTGCTTATGTTCAGTCTGGAACTATGAACATGTGTTCTCGTTCGTTTTTCTTCACCAATAATTGACCACTAATTTAACGGAATTGGTATTAACGTAAGTTGTGTTGGATTAACAATTGCTCGGCGTGTTTGATGCCAGCACTATCGAGTGGTTTTTTCCATTGATAGGAATTAAACAATCGGGTAAATATTCGAACAATGGCGGCATCACAGGCCACAGGTTCATATAATTTTGCTATCCCTAGGGCAATTTCACGGATCTGCACCACACGACTCACGTTTTGATAACCAACGGTTAGCGCCCACCCAGCAAGATTAATTTCTTCGATCAGCTGTTCAATATCACCCTCGCACGATAACTCGCCCGAATGCGCTGCGTCGCTCATGCAGCGATAAAAGAGTGTTTCACAACTTTTATGCGAATCCATCATGCGATCGCGCCATAAGGCACAGGTGCGCTTAACGACCAGTTCATTGGTGACAAAGGCGTCTAAATGAATATCAAAAGAATACACTTGAGTTTTCAGTGGGTTTAACAACGTGATGCCAATCAAGCGCTCAGGAGTGGTTAGTGGCAATGCTAAAACTTGCTCGAACACGCTGCTTTGATGACGGAAAACGCGGATTGCTAGCGCAAAAATAATATCTTCTTTGCATTGCACATGCTTGTAGATAGACCCCATAGACATACCTGCTTTCTTCGCGACCGCCGACATTGTAAAGTCTAATAATGACGTCTGCTCAATGCATTGCGCTGCTGCGTCTAGGATTAGATTCTCTTGTTCTTGCAAACTATATTTGGCTGCTGGTGCCATTGTTCACTATCTCCACATTAAGTGTAACGCGATTAGAATGTAACATGAATCACATTCGAACAGCATTCGAATATCGTTATTCTATCGGATTTTAATAGAGAGTCAATTGTTTAAAATGTCGTACGAGCAACGCTTTCAGTAAAAACATTGATGGACATTGATGGGACACGCATAAAAATATAATTGATATTCAGTAACTTTCACCCCAAACCTATTCTAGACAGCCCAGAGAAACCTGCCATTTTCTACACCCAATGATATAAATAGCTATTTAGCTAGGGAGCTCTAACCAACACTTTAACTCATTATTTATTAGCTAGATTTTTATGCGTGTGTAGTGGTACAGTGAATTTGGCCACCTAACTAGAGGTGATATACTCATCTCGTATTAATTTAGGTGACACTATGAGCCAAGTAAGAAAACCGCATTTCAAACCCGAATTTCGGTTAGAAGT
>Ga0105355_10000231_pt1 | contig 50115 bp, 40 predicted proteins | sample GOMGulsemesocosm_2_FD_83508 | JGI IMG/M metagenome (GOLD analysis project Ga0105355, IMG submission 83508) | Methane-oxidizing microbial communities from mesocosms in the Gulf of Mexico - GOM9C Gulf of Mexico | ecosystem: Environmental > Aquatic > Marine > Cold seeps | place: Gulf of Mexico...
CTTTAATAAAAAACCCCCATTAATCGAGGTTCAGCTGGTCAATAACCACCGGTGGGTCTGTGCCGCCTCATCGCTAGCAATTAACTCGTTATGCCCCATCATAGCGGTTCACACATAATCAGGATACAACAACGCCAGCGCATAATAGTAGTGGAATAGTCATCGGTCATACCTGTGCTGGCTCGCCTACATTCTCGATCAGATCTACACTCTGCGCATCCAAAGCCTCAAACTGTACCGACAGTAGCTGCTCGTAAAGTCCGGTCTGAACAGATTAGAAAGCGCGCTGGCTATCGAACTCTCTCTGCTGGCATGTGGCATCAACCATATCGTCCTTATTGGAAATTATCACTAGCACAACAAAGAAAATATTAGTTGTGCGGATGTGCCCCTGGCATTGGATTTATCACTATCTCACTTATATACTCAGGCCCAGCATTGATTCAATGTAAGAAGTTATTTATGAGACCCACGGCATGTTAACAACTGAAAACATAGATATTATAGACGATCAGTTGCAGACTATATTTAAATTCTACCCCATTACTATTAGCAGCTCCTTCTTATTGGTATTACTCAATGTGTATGCGCTGTGGCCGGTAGCCTCCTCAAGCGATATCTTTACCTGGCTGCTTATCGCCTTTACAATTAGTTTACATCGCTTACTGCTTTTTACCCTTTATACCAATAACAGTAAGCGCTGGTCTGCCAATACCTGGTTATTGCACAACGACATGAGCAGTGCATTGTCCGGTTTGTTCTGGGGGCTGGGATTGTACTTTCTAGTGCCGGCGAATTCACTGGCACATATATTGACCTTTGTCATAGCCATCGCCGGTCTCATTTCAGGTTCCTCTAGTACCCAGTCTATATCCCCCCGGGCATTTTCCCTGTTTATGGCCTGTTCCCTAATACCGATGTCTCTGCGGCTCTACGTCATGGACAGCGAATACGGATGGCTGCTGTTTAGCCTGTGTTATATCTACATGTTTTTTATGTGGCAGACATGCCGTCGAAATGGCGAAACCATACGCGAGAACATCAAGCAGGCGATATCACTCAGACGGCAAGAAAGGGACTTAGCAGCCTCAGAAAAATTGTTGGACTTGCATTTTAGGGGTAGTCCCTTGGGACTGATCGAATGGAATGAACATTTGGCAATACGCCGGTGGAACCCCGCCGCAACAGACATTTTTGGCTACGCCGAGAGCGAAGTCTTGCAACAACCACCCGAAATGTTATTGACCGACAATGACGGTAGACAATACTTTAAAACTTTAGCGCAGGCCAGGAGCAGCGCTGCAGCCACTCTCGAAAACTGGACCAAGTGCGGCAGCGCCATTAGTTGCGAATGGATTAGTACCCCACTGGAAGACGTCAACCACAAACTGCTGGGTTATACCTCATTTGTTACCGACATATCCGAGCGTATCGAACAGCAAAAACTGGTCACCCACCAAGCGTATTTTGACGCGGTAACCGACCTACCCAATCGCCGTTCTTTTCACCAGCGCTTAGGCCAGGAGGTAAACCGTGTCAATCGCAGCGGCTATTACAGCGCGGTATTATTCATGGACCTGGATCACTTTAAAAACATCAACGACTCTCTGGGCCATGCCCTAGGCGACGAACTATTACAGCAATTTGCCAAGCGATTACGGCAGCGATTGCGGCAGCATGAAATCCTAGCACGACTCGGCGGCGACGAATTTGTCGTACTATTGGAAGAATTAGATCGCGATTTGAAAAAATCTCAAATGATGGCAGCTCATGTTGCCACTATGTTGCAAGCCCTTTTACAGGAGCCATTTTTGCTGCAAAACAACCCCTATACATTGACCTGCAGTATTGGCTTAACCCTCTTTAACGACAACAAAATGGGTGAAGACGAACTGCTCAAACAGGCCGATCTAGCACTCTATAGCAGCAAGCATCGCGGCAGAAACTGTTATAGCTTTTTTAAACAAGAAATGAGTGACAACGCATTCCGTCACCTACTGTTGTTGAATAACTTGCGTGAAGCCATCAAGTGCGGCGAGTTTTCAATGGTTTACCAACCCAAGGTCGACATGCAAAGCAACATATTAGAAGGAGCCGAGACCTTATTGCGCTGGAACAATCCAGAGCTAGGCATGGTCTCGCCGGCTGAATTTATTCCCGTTTTGGAGAGCTCAACACTGATTATACAAGTCGGCTTTTGGGTACTCGAACACTCATTTAAACAGTTAAAACAGTGGCAGCTAGATGGCTTGTGGAGCAGCGATATGCGTCTGGCCATCAATATTAGCCCGCGGCAATTGTTAGACCCCGAATTTATTGACAAGGTACAGCAGTTGCTGGAAAAGCACGTATTGTCGGCAGAACTGATAGAGTTTGAGATCACCGAGAATGTACTGGTACAAGACTTCGAACGGATCAGCACAATTCTTCACACCTTGGCCGAACTGGGCATCAGTTTTTCCATCGACGACTTCGGCACAGGTTATTCGTCTCTGTCCTACTTAAAACGGCTACCTATCGATGTATTGAAAATCGACAAGTCCTTTATCGATCACTGCACCACGGCGGGGAACGACCAGGCAATTGTCCGTAGTATCCTCAGTATTTGCACCGAACTGGGACTCACCTCCGTAGCAGAGGGTGTTGAAACATTGCAGCAACAGCAACTTTTGCAAACCATGGGCTGCGATTTATTGCAGGGCTATCTATTTAGTCGTCCCGTTTCTGCCGAGGTGTTCTCAGTTATGCTAAAAGCCTAATGCGGCATGCGCACATGTACGCTGATCAGCGCGGTTAAACGCAGCCAAAGGGGAAACAAACAGTGTCTAGCTCAATGTATAACGAACATGCCGCTGAATATGATTCAGCTATTCGAGACACTTCTCGATAACGTTCTAGAACCACCGTTATCGGGAGCTGTAACTCATTGAAATTACCTCCTTTATTACTCTGCGCAATTAATCGGCAGACTATGCGGAAAGTAGCTAATAATTGACTATTAGATCAACTGTATAGCTACCCAGTCTGGGGACCTTCGGGACTGACACAGGATCGCTCGATAATCCATCAGCCCAGCTTAGAGACAACTCCCTCAATGACTTCGACTCCGTAGTCAATAAAGTGATCTCTATCATGCGCTTCCGAACGGCTTACCATATCCATTAACGTGAGTTGCAAGCTAAAATAGAACATTAATCGACCAGCTTTCTCTTTTGAAACCCTTGCTTTCTTAGGCAGAATGCCTAGCCGGATCAGATCAGCCTTTGCGGCTTTGGCTAGTCGCTCTTCGTGCATCTTGTCTAGAGCTTCTAGTCCCTTGTTGACGCGCAGTGCGTTCATCAATTCTACGCTCAAGCGGTGGTCATGCTCGCTACCACCAATCATGTAGTATCGAAAAAGACCGGTGAAGAACGATGTCTTGCTCGTCACATGCAGGTGATCTGCCGAAAAAGTTGCATACGCATCGAGTGCCACATCCAGCCATCGCTGGTACAACTCGCTGAGAATCGATTCCTTATTCGGGAACCACTGATATATCGAACCCACGGTCACACCGGATGCCTCAGCAATTCGAGGTGTGGTGAGGTAATCGATACCATGCTTGACGAGTAACTCCTCCGCCGAATCCAGAACCTTCTCAAACTTTACTCTAGACCGTTCTTGGGTCGGGAGTCTTCTTACTGCCATTTTTTCCATTTCTATACTTTAGGGAGATGGGCCCCTAAACACAAACACAAACATTTATTTGTATGTTAGTGACAAATCGAATAATCTCATTAACTCAACTATTTGGGGTCGAAAATGAAACTAATTCAACTGACATTCATATGCATGATACTGGTCGCGTGTTCGAACAATTCCAGTAAACAAAGTGTTGATACGTTGTATCTGAATGCAGACGTCTATACGGCCAACTCGAGCTCTCCTGAAGCAGAGGCATTCGCGGTCAGCGGTTCAAAAATAGTCTTCGTGGGGTCGACCGCAGAGGCTGAAACCAACTTTGAAGCTACAAATGTAGTCGATCTGGCGGGACGGTTTGTCATGCCTGGCCTGGTGGATAGTCATGCCCACCCCGGACTCGTCGCACTGATCGGTGAAATAGAAGACTCTGATCCCGGTCTACCAACATCCAATAAAGAGGAGTTCTACGAATCCCTTAAGCAATACGCGACTGTGCTGGAAGAAGAACCGATGATCGTGCTTGGCTCCTGGGACGTTGCAATGTTTCTTCCAGAGGGCCCACACAAGAAAGACCTTGATGCCATTTTCCCGAGCAAGCCAGTTGTATTAACCGATAACTCAGGGCACAGCTCCTGGTTGAATTCCGCGGCGCTCGCAATGTTCGGCGTAAATAGAGACACGCCCGATCTCAGTACTGGAGTCTCTCTATTTGTGCGAGACGAGTCAGGTGAGCCAACAGGTTGGGTTAAAGAGTTCAGTCTTATGCGCGAGTTTGGGGCAACGATGTTGCGCCCATCCTCAGAAATCAAAGAGAGATTGAGCTACTACCTAAATTTCCTAAGTGCACATGGCATCACTACATTGTGGGACGCAGGAAACTTTGAGAACGATAATGATATCTATTCTGTCCTATCCGAAATGGACGCTGAGGGGATATTGCCCATTCGATACGAAGGGTCGTTCCATATATTTGACCCAGAACAAATTGATGTGGCCGTCAGTAAACTCCTAGAACTTAGAGCGGCTTATGCGGGGAAAAGGCTGAAGTTCAACTCAATCAAAATTCACTATGATGGTGTAGTGGAAATTGGCACTGCTGGCATGCTGAAGCCTTTCGAAATTGGCACGGACAATCGTGGTGGTTTTCTATTCACATCTGAGCGTCTGTCGGAATTTCTGTTACAGCTAGATGAACACGACATCGACCTTCACCTCCACAGTGTTGGCGATGCGGCAACCCGTGAAATACTGGACGCTGTTCAGATTGTCAGTGACCAAGGGAAAAATCTGCGTATCGAAGTGACAATCTCGCATCTTGAGCACATTGACGAGCGAGACTTTCCGCGATTCGCCCAGTTAGGTGTACACGCTAATTTCACGCCACACTGGTGGGGCGGAACTTACTTCGGTGATGCGGGCGAAATATTCGTTGGGAAAGACATGATTCATCAATCGCAGCCAGGTGGCGCGCTATTTGAGCACAACGCAAATGTAAGCTTCTCGAGTGATGTGACAACGATGTCTTTCATGCAGCGAGCGAATCCGTTTGTAGGTATTCAAATGGCGGTGACTCGTCAGGAGTACGACGCAGGAAGTGAGGCTCCAGTGTTTGGCCCGAAAAGCGCTCAAGTTTCGATAGCGCAGGCTATCTCCGCATACACGATCAATGGGGCCAAGCAACTGGGTCAAGAAGAGGAACTGGGGTCGATTGCAGTGGATAAACGCGCCGACTTCGTGGTTCTTCCAAAGAGCATGATCGGCATGGAAACCTACCAAATTCACAATATCCAACCAGACGCTGTTTTTGTTAGTGGACAGATAGTTGCCGGCTCAATTCGAGACTGAGTCGCCCGCTTGGGGTTAAATAGGGGCGAAAAGCCAATTTAATGCCGCTGTCCGCTATACAGGTAGTTTCAGACATCGCTCTGGGTGCGTAAGAGAAGAGCTGTAACCACTACTTTTAGGCAGTCATTAAGCCCGCTTCTATAGGAATAGACTGGATTTAGCTCCAAGCCATCCATTCAAAGCTGGTGAAGATGTTACTTGATGTTATGGGGACGTTCAGAGCCTGGGCTTTCAATACTCAACGGCAGCGTCAGGAGAATACGCGTTCCATCGGAATCACTAGTAATACTGAATTCTGCTCCGATCCGCGCGGCCCTGTAACGCATATTTGTTAGACCGCGGCCACGACGCCCTTTCGCACTAACGGGTATTTCATCGGTCCCTGAATCGCCAAAGCCATGACCATCATCCCTAATTTCAACCAAAACAGCACGGGCAGCAGAAATACCACCATTGAGAATTTGAGTGCGTACAGAAATCGTCGACGCTGCAGCATGGCCTATAATATTGGTGACCGCTTCCTGAAGAATCCTCAAAACCTGCAACACGGCTTCGGGGCCCATATGGTCAAGTGCAGGCAAATCCTCGACGCGCCAGTCAAATTTCAAACCGGCTTCCTTCACCATTTTCTCTGTTCGATGACGGAAGGTTGCTAGAACAGTGACCAGATCTCCATCAACGATCGACAAGGAGTCGATGATTAAGCGAAGATCTCGCAAGGCCGTACGCAGTGTGGGCTTTATGGGGTCGAAGGTCACGTCTTGTTCGGCCACAGCAAGTAGGTGAACCAGTTGTCCGCCTAGCCCGTCATGCATATCGCGCATAAGACGTTCTCGCTCCGCGGCGAGGGCCTTGTCCTTCTCAATAACGCCAACTTGCTCATAATAGACTTCAAGCTCTCGCGTCTTTGCAATAACGCGCCCTTCTAGTTCATCGTTGAGAACTTCGGCCGTGTCCAGCGCAACAACAAACCTGCGGATGAATATAAGCCCCCAGAACGTCATTACAAAACCCGCTGCAAACTGAAGGTAAAACATTGAGCCCGGTACGAGATCGGTGAAATCATAGACATAATCTCGAATGCCCACGACTAACAGCAGGCCGATGGCCAACAACAGCATCAGGTTTTCTGTGCTGGCATCTCGCCGAAAGGCAATGACCAAAAGACCTACGCCATAACTTCCTGTTAACAGAATGCTCGGCACCCAGATGTACATAGCGTAGCTGTCAATCAACTCACCCCAAACCCCACCCAGCAAGAACAATAAACTACCTCCGATAGCTGACCACCACAGAATCAGTCGATCAACCTTCGGGTATTGCACCCTGGCGAAGTACCCTAAATACCGCGTGCCAAAGTTCACAAATAGAGCCAGGGTCAGATAGGACACTGCGCGCCACAAATACTGATTCTCGATCGGCACCTGGTCAGTTACTTTCATTGCATGATGGACCATCCAAACTAGTGTAGATGCCGTATACCAACCATAAACCTTGTCCTGGGGCCTCAGATAGAATATTAACAACATGATGACGGTGATGACGGCCATCATCATCAAAATACCCAATGGCAAGGTAAGTTTCATCAACATGGTCTTAGCGTAAGTTCCTGCAAGCGCTGTATACGGGCCAAGATATATTGGCCGCACCCAGACGTGATTGACGCCGCGAACATAATGAATATAAAGCTCGTTAGCCGTATCTTTCAGAGACGAGACTGGAAACATGTAGATTTGTGGTCTGCGGTATGCAGGAATAGGCGGCACCATGTTGCCGCCGTCACCTAGAAAATTTCCATTGAGGAAAACGGCGACGTTGCCGGCATTAGCCTCTATATAAACAGCCCAACGATCGTCGGCACTACTGGCGGATACAGTGTCATCAAATCTTGTGCGATCAAATTGCAGGCGATACCAAACACTCTGCCATGCTCCTGTCCCTGTTTTTTCATAGTCGACAAAGTCAACCGGCCGCCACCCGACCTCACTAACAGGCGGGGTCAAAGAATAGCTATTAATCCGTTCAGCAGAATCAAAGCGCAGTTGATCAGCAAGCTTTGGCACTTGATCAACATAATATAGGACTCCGAAGAACACAGTGCATAGTGCGACTAATTGTAAAACTGCAAGTGGATATTGAATTTTGGAACGCTTAGCCACCCCGTTTTTTCCCGTTGGGTGGCGCGCTAAATTGATTGGCTTTCTTGTTCATAATACCCATTCTTGTCGCTTCATAGACCGCTTCACTGCGCGAACTAACCTCCAGCTTGCCGTAGATCCGTTTAGTGTAGGATGCGATCGTATTGACCGACAGGGCAAGAATCTCAGCGGTCTCTGCGTACGAGAACCCCTTCGATGCCAAAACCAATACTTCGAGCTCTCGTCCTGACAGAGTTGACTCGACTTGGTCTGGGTTACCGTCGTCCGGGTCTCCATCGTCATTACGGGGCTCATCCAGCTGAAATCGCTTTATCAGGTGCCGCGCTATAGCAGGGCTAATCGGTGATCCGCCGCCAAGAAGTTGATGAATTGATTCGCCAATTTCAGTACTGTCACTGTCCTTGAGAAGATAGCCGCGCGCGCCGGCCTGTATCGCCTGAACAACATGCGTTTCATCGCCGAAGACCGAGATAACCATAATGGGTAAATCCGGATGTTGGCGAGATTCCCTGCCAATGATGTCGATACCATTACCGTCAGGCAGATCCAAATCAACTAACAGCACATCCGGTGTTTTCACCGACAAAGCGGCAAGAGCCGAAGCGCAGTCAGGATGAGCTTCGGAAACATTCAGATCGGCACACGCATTTATTCGGCCGGATAGCGTTACGCGAGTCAGATCGTCATCTTCAACAACAACAACCTGAAAGGTCTGCCCCATTAGGCTCTCTCCTTATTGAAATATGAGATTAGGGGACATACACGGTGATTGCAACCCCCTGAATAGGTGACAAGACGGCAGGTGTTTCGCCGTTAATGTCACCTTTTTTGTGACAATGCTAAGTGGGTTTTTGGCCTGCCAGCTACAGCGTAGCATTGTGCAACGGGCATTAACGATAAGTGAGTAGCGCCCTACTACTAAACTTTTGTGCTGTTTATTAGGCCCATAACGTTTAATTAACATCATGCCGGCATTGGTGTTAGCTTGTTGCATTAATCGATGGGATTGAGCGATAACAACGGGCTCTTGTTCGCAGGACGAAACCATCGCCTTACCTTAGCAATGTCGCCAGTTTCCGTCCCTACCCAGCCGAGCAAGGCCACAAATTGCATACCACTGCCATTGTTTCCAGCGACGGCCTGTTGCGAATAAGCTGCGGCAAACAACTGTTCCAGCTCCTCACTCAAGGCTTGGGATTGCTGCGAGCCTCGCTGCTGGGCCTCATGTAACAACATCGGCAGTGATATCTCCCGCCGACTGTCGAGCCAGCGATATATAATCGCAACGGCACTGTGCCACTGGCCCGTCGCAATCGCCTCGGCGAACTGCTTGCGTAGCGCACTCACACTCACATTTTTGGCGCTGCGCTCAATCGAATTAGTATCGCGCAGCAGCAACAGTACAATCAGTAACAGCGTTGAAAAAAGCGCTGTATAATGGTGCCATGGCTGTACCCACAGTGGCGCGAGAACAGCCTGTTCCTTTTGCATCTGCCCCGCTGCCGCCACAGTGATTACCAGCGCCTCGGTAGTTAACAGATCTAATTTTTCTTCAGCTGTATTCCACCACTCAATCGATTGCGCGGGAATGGTGTACTGACCGGCGGCTTCGACGACAACCGAAAACTCACTGCTACGACTGGCACTATTGAGCCCGCGATTACTATTGTCCTTTAACTGCGGGATTGCCGGATAGATACCCAAACCGGGTATAGCTGGCAAACTAATGGGTGGTAACATCATCGCCATTAAGTCCTGTGCCTCCAGTGTATAGGTTATTTTGAAGGCATCGCCAATGGCCAAATTCTGTAGGGATTTGTCGCTGCGAAACTTAATGCTGGCCATTGGTGACGCTAACCATCCGCTGCGCCCTACTAGCGGCGCAGGCAAATGCGCGTTAAACCTGAACGGGTCGGTAATGATCTCGCCCTGTACCAGTCCTTCATCGCTAGTATTAATGGCAACGCTGAGGGTAATCGCTGGCACAGTAAGCTCACCGGCGCGGCGCGGGAACAGCGACAACGACCAGCGCTGGCGCACCCACGTTTGCCCCTGTCGCCTCTCGGTGGAGTTAGCGGCAAAGGCCTGGCGCTGAATCAGCAATAAATCCTCGCTACTCGGTGTTTTGATACGAGTGCCACCCCCAAACCAGCGAGGCGTGGCTATCTCTATAGTAAAAGTGGCCTCCTGCCCGACCCATAGCCGCTCTGGTGCCAGCGACAATGTGACCGACAACTCACCGCGTTCGATTAAATCCTGGGGGCTCAACGCCACTGTCGATCCTGATGGCAACAGGAAAAACAACAGTAGACAGCAACTAGTCAGCTTCATCAGCACGGCCCCCGCTCGAGGCAGCTGCGCCCTCAATACTAACAGTGCTGCGCTGCTGTCGCTGCATGGCAAATTTAGCCTGCAAAAACTGCGACGCGTTGCGCTGTACACTGCGCATCCACATGTCACTGAGGCTGCTGTCCGCCAGTATTTGCTCGGCGCTGAGCTGCTTGTGTTCTCGCTGTTCGCCGGTCTCCCGCTCCGCCCCTTGAGCGCGTTTGGGGTCGCCGGGTTTTAAGGCCTTTTCTTCGCTGTAGTCTCCCTGTTCCTGGCGTTGGGAGGCACTCATTAAATTGATTTCGTCGACAATCGCCTGCACTACATTGCGGTTGTTGGCCGCGCCCTGATGCTGTGGGTTGACTGCGAGAATATGCTGATAGACAGCGATAGCCCCAAGATAACGCTGGCCCTGGGCCAGCGCATTGGCGCGGAAAAAATCAGCGTATTCGCTGTCCAGTTTGGCAAAGTAGTGGGCCGCATTATCGAAGTCTTCGGCCCGGTAGTAGGCCTGAGCTTTCCACAGCGGCTGGTTAAAATGTCGCGCCGCTAGGGCATATTCACCACGTTCAAAGTACCAGCGCCCAAGCTGGCTTGGGCTAAACCACAGCTGTGCAAAACGCTGTACAAGACCTGGTCTCATAACACCGTCACTAACCACGGCCGGTGTCAACGACTGCGCTGTAACCGGCTGTGGTAAGCTTGTCAGCAAACTAAAACCCAGCCCGACCACCAGTATCCAATTCAGCGACCAACCGCGTCGAAACCACAGTAGAAAAACCAACATTATGGGTACCAACAAGTAATAACCTCGGTCGACCCAAGGTGAAAACTCGTCGTCTACCGTACTAAAAAAATGACTGATCTGAGCGTTAATAACATGAATATCGCTGCTATCCACAGTCACATCACTATAGTAACCACCGCTGGCAGCGGCTATATCCTGCAGCGCCTTCCGCTCCAGTGGTATCAGCGCTCCCTCCCCAGAACCCGCAGCGGAAGCGGTACCCACACCCCATATCAATAACTGGTAACCGCGCTCTTCGACAAAGCGCTGTACATCACCCGCACTGGCAGCACTAATACCATCACCAATCCATAACACCGTAACCGGACTGGAGACTGGCAGATTGAGCGCCGCTACTTGTTGCAACGCACGTTCCGGGAATGAACCCTCACCCGGCAGCAAACCGGGTTCTATCGATTGTAAATAGTAACTCAAAATATCGTTATCGTCGGTGGCGGGCAGCACTGTGTGGGCGCTGCGAGAAAAGACTATTAGCGACGACAGCGTGCCCGGTCGCAACGCCAGCAGGTCGCGTATTTTTTGCTTGGCCCGCTCCAGCCGCGACGGCTGTATATCCTGCTGCGACATAGTTTCGGAGACATCTAACAATAAAACCAATACCGACTCGTCACGACTAAAGGGTGTCGATTGCCGATCCCAGCTGGGACCCGCGAGGGCAATAATGGCCACAAAAGTGAGGGCAAAACACACCGTCAATGGGTTGAGCCAGCGCTGGCGGCCAGTTCCCGTTTGCAAATGGCTGGCCAAGTGGGGCGCGATATCAGCAGGCAACGACCGGTTTAAACCCGTCTTCAGCAACAGCCCGGCAATGACTATGAGTGGCAGCAATAAGTACAGTAGCTGCGGGCGCAAAAAATGAAAATATTGCCATTCAATCACCTTATTGCGCCCCCCGCCGGGTCAGCGCCGCCCGCCTCATTTCGCCCCAACTGGCTATCGACAGGCTCAACATCAAGATAGCCACCAGCAGCGCCAGCGGGTAGTGATACAAGCTTTGCCGCGGCCGATAGCGCAGGGTCTCAAACATCTCCTCTTCTAACTGGTTAATCATATTGTGGGCGGCAGCTAGCTGCGCGCTATCCATAGCCTGAAAAAATTGCCCACCACTAATGCTGGCCACCTGTTGCAAGGTTTCAATATCCAGCTGTTCTTCACCCTGGGTTTCAGGATCACCTATCGCAATAGGATAAACGGTAATGCCCGCCTGCCTAGCGATAATAGCCGCCTCCACCGGCGGCACCATACTGCCAGTATCATTGCCATCGGTGAGTACTATCAGTGTTTTGTTGGCCCGATCACTGTCTTCAAACAACTTAATAGCCAGCCCGATGGCATCACCAAAGGCGGTGCTCTGCCCCGCCATACCGATCTGGGTTTCCGCCAACAGCCGCAGCCAGGTAGCCTTGTCTTCGCTAAAGGGCACCTGCAAATAGGGCGCATCGGCAAAAACGATCAGACCCAGGCGATCGTGTTCGCGGTCGGCGACAAAGTCGATCAACACGTGTTTTAGCGCGGTCAGTCTATCGATAGAACCAGCGTTGTTTTTACTGACAAAGTCGTTGGCGGCCATAGAGCCCGACAAATCAACCGCCACCATTAGGTCTCTGCCGGCTTTATTACGCTCCACCGGCGGCGCAACCCACTCCGGTTTCATCAACGCTGCAACCAAACAAGTCCAGCCGACAAACACTAGCACTTTTTGCAGCGCCCTGCGCTGCTGCAGCAGTGCCGCGGGCTGACGTCGGGTACCGCTCAGTCGCTGTAGGGCTGCAAAAAAAGGCGCACGGTAAGCGACGACTTGGCGCCGGTAAGGTGCTAACAACAACATCACCGGCGGCAGCAGTATTAACAGGGCCAGCTGTGGATGGACAAATTCAATCATCGCACTGGGCCCCACTCGCATTTTCAGTATTGGTGGTATGGGTTCGCAACCACTGCTCGATATCGCCCTCCAATACCGCCAACGAGGCTCCGCTAACTACCGCGCTGCGACCATAGGCACTGGCCACCAATTGCAGTGAATCAGCACCGAAAAAGTCGCGCAGTTGGCGCCGATTTAAATACCGTAAACACTGCTGGGCGTCCAGCGCCGCCAGCTGATGCCGCGGCCCCAGCTGCAGTGCCGTCGACTTGAGTAAGACCATTAGTTGCTGGATATATGGCTGCAGGTCACCACCGATCGAGTGGGAACTTGAGCGCAATTCATTTAAGGCTGTCAGTGCCGCGCGGCGATAGGCGTTGGCGCGATAGGCTCTCATAGCCCGAAGTACCTGCCGCAACAGCAAAGCCAGCAGTGCCGCCAGCAGTACATACCAAGCGACGGTAGGCGCCCCCCAAGGCGGCAGCGGCATCGACTCGGCCTCTTGAAAGCCCTTCAGTACCAGATTACCAAAATAGGGATCGACCTTACTCAACGGGGTCCACCGGCGTATTGCCGCAGCTGTTCGACACAGTCCTCGGCAGCACTGATCCGCAGCAGGGGAATAGCCAGACTCTGTAGATCAGCAGCGATTGCCCGCTGCCGCTGGCTGTATTCGCACTGATAGCGCTCAGAGAGTTCACGGTGACTGCCATCTACTTGCAGCTGATCGACACCGTCACTGAATACATGAGGCTGAACTGTCACCGGTTGCTGCTCCAGCGGGTCGTAGAGCTGAAGTACCAGTACGTCGTTGTGCTGTGACAATGCTCTGACCACAGCCAGCGTGGCCTCGTCCCAGCCCACAAGGTCGCTCACCACAATAAGTAAACCATCGCGGTGCAACAGCTGTCCCGCCTGCTTCAGCGCAGTTAGCAACTGCCCCGCCAGCGGCGTTGCAATCGGCTCTACCCCTAACTGCTGATTCATCGATACCAAGCGCGACAACAGTGCCATGATAGAGCGTTCGGAGCGCGACGGCCTAAATTCTTCGCAGCGCTCATCGTTGAATAACACCGCGCCAAAGCGGTCACCCACAGCCAGCGTGCGCCAGCCAGTCAGCGCCGCCAATTCGCTAGCTTGCACCGACTTCATTTTATCGACAGAGCCGAAAAACATCGACTGGCGCTGGTCAATCAAGGCCACCACCGGCCGGTCTTTTTCCTCGCTATAGACTCGCACGTGAGGGCGACCGCTGCGGTTAGTCACCTTCCAATCGATACTGCGCACATCGTCACCGGGGCGATAGTTGCGCAACTCCTCAAAATCCAGACCGCGACCACGAATACTGGCGCGCTTGCGGCCAGACAGTAAATTAGCCAGCGCCTTTTTCGGCAGATAACTAAAACCCTTAGCTCGCTTACGTATTTTCAATAGCGCGGCCATCGAGCTGTAAACTCGGTGCTCCATAGAGGCGCTATTGTTTTGTGCTTTACTTTTGGACATGTGCATCCAGCAATGATTACGACACTTAAATAGGAGACGTCGCACAGCCACGGCATCGCGGTCCTAGGCCAGGGCGACTTGCCGCAACAGCTCGTCGATCACTCGTTCGGGGGTCACGCCCTCGGCAATCGCCTCGTAGCTAAGTATCAGCCGATGACGCAACACCGGGTATAACACCCCGCGCACATCCTCTGGTCCAACAAAATCTCGGCCATTGAGCCAAGCGTGGGCTCGGGCGCATTTATCCAGGGCAATACTGGCCCGTGGGCTGGATCCCACCTCAATCCACTGGGCCAAGGGCGAATCACTATAGCGTTCGGGTTTGCGGGTAGCCATTACCAGCGCGACAATATAGTGCTCGATATTTTCACTAATAAAGATCGCCTGTACTGCCTTCCTGGCGGCAAAAATAGTGTCTTGTTGCACCACCGTGGCGGCTTGCATAGCGGGCTGCTCCTCGCTGCGCACCAGTCGAATAATATCGAGCTCCGCCGTATCGTCAGGGTAATTAACACACACTTTCAGAGTAAAGCGATCTGTCTGGGCCTCGGGTAGAGGATAGGTGCCTTCCTGCTCGATAGGGTTTTGCGTGGCCAATACCATAAACAACGGCGGTAGCGGGTAGGTCTTACCGCCCACGGTGACTTGGCGTTCTTCCATCGCCTCTAACAGCGCTGACTGCACTTTGGCCGGAGCGCGGTTAATCTCGTCGGCAAGTATAAGATTGTTAAACACCGGACCAGGCTCGAAGGTCAGTTGCTGACGACCCTCCACCTCCTGATACATATCGGTGCCGACAACATCAGAGGGCAGCAAGTCCGGGGTGAACTGCACCCGCCCTAAACTGGCCTCTAGAATATCTGCTAACAATTTAACTGAGCGGGTTTTGGCAGTGCCCGGCAGTCCCTCTAACAATAGATTGCCGTTAACCAACAAGGCAATGGTTAGCGACAATGCAACATCTGCCTGGCCGATAACCTCAGCTTCCATCTGCGCCATCAGCTGGCGTAGTTGTCCCAGGGTATCACTCATATCGAGGGTATCCTCGCAAATATCTGTCACCGGCTAGTACTGCGTTGCGTCCCAGCGCATTATTTTCTCCACGGCCTTTTCCATACTAAGAGAGGCGGGTTTCTGTCGCGGGGGAAAGGTTAAAAAGCTGCCCAAAAAGCGCTGACTAACCGCCCCTGCTTTATACAAATAGGGAATGCGATCAAACATCCAGCGCTGGTAACCATCGGCTTCTTCCATCGCCCGCTCGAAGGGATCCTGGCGCAGATTCATAACATAGGGCACCCGCAGTTGCGTATAGGGTCGCTGCCATACTTCGAAGCCAGCAGCCTCCTGAATGGAGAACATCACTTTCCAGTCACCCATTCTCACCGCCGAAAATTCACCGTCATCGGTAAAATAGAAATAATTTTCTCGCGGTGACTGTGTTGTTTTTCCACTGATATAGTCGGTTAAATCGTAGCCATCCAAGTGTACTTTAAAGGTGTTACCTCCGGCGCTATGGCCTTTCATTAATTTTTTCTTTATGTCGGTAATACCGGCGGCGGCCAACAGCGTCGGCATCCAATCGTTGTGGGCAACAATCTCGTTAAGCAAAGTGCCAGGCTTAACCGTGCCAGGCCAGCGCACCATTGCGGGCACGCGGAAACCACCTTCCCAGGTTGTGTTTTTCTCGCCCTGGAAAGGGGTCATGCCGCCGTCGGGCCAGCTAAATATTTCAGCACCGTTATCGGTGGTATAGAGCACGATGGTATTGTCGGCAATGCCTTTGTCGTCCAGATAATCTAACAAAGTACCCACAAGATTGTCGTGCTCTACCAGGCCGTCACCGTACAGGCCGCCGCGCTTGGACAGGCCCTGAGACTCTGCTTTCAAACGAGTCCAGACATGCATGCGGGTAGCATTCCACCAGACAAAAAATGGCTTATCCTGGGCTACCGCTTTGTCCATAAATTTAATCGCCGCTGCGGCGGTTTCATCATCTACGGTCTCCATGCGTTTTTTAGTCAACGGACCAGTGTCCTCTATCCGGCCGTCGGCGTAGGAGTGGATGACCCCTCTGGGTGCAAAGCGCTTACGAAAAGCCTCGCCCTTGGGATAGTCCACATTCTCCGGTTCTTCCTCGGCGTTGAGGTGATATAGGTTGCCAAAAAATTCGTCGAAGCCATGGTTAGAAGGTAAAAACTCGTCTTTGTCGCCTAAATGGTTCTTGCCAAACTGGCCAGTCATATAGCCCACAGACTTTAACAACTCGGCAATAGTGGGGTCTTCTTTGCGCAGTCCCAGGTCTGCACCGGGAATGCCGACCTTGGTCAGACCTGTTCTGACCGGGTGTTGGCCGGTAATAAAAGCGGAGCGGCCGGCGGTGCAGGAGTTCTCACCGTAGTAGTCTGTGAACAACGCGCCCTCGTTGGCTATGCGATCAATATTGGGGGTTTGGTAACCCATCATGCCACGGTTGTAAGTGCTGAGATTCCAGTAGCCGATATCATCACCCCAAATCATTAACATATTGGGTTTGTCGGCGGCAAAGCTGGTGCTAGAGACTAACAGTCCGACCACAAAGCTGGAGGCTATCCCTAGCGCGCGCGCGCAGGAAGTGTGTAATAAGTTCATAACGATGTGTCCCTCTGATTATTTTTAGCGAGGCTGACGTCAACGACTACGTTGCTAAGGTTGCAGTCGCAGTAGCCCATTGAACTATAATAATCGCTCAAAGAACATATAGCGATGGAAAATACAGCAGATTGGCAATCAATCAGCCGGCAATAAAAAAAGGCCACGATACCGTAACCTTTTTCTACTAACACCGACTATAACAACAGTTTGTTAACGACTATATTGGCGACTGAGAGAGTCCATCACTTGATAAAAACCGCTCATAGTATCGTCGATCACTGTCTTGGCACTGACCACAGCATCAATGCGACCACAAACTTGACCAGACAGCGGTATAGCCGCCTCCATATCGCCACCAAAATACAGCGATTGCAAATTGGCCATGTGCTCTGAGACAGGGAATTTACCCATTGTCGCCAGTTCAGTAGTGCGCTCGGTACGCAGTGCCCGCAGCGCAGGTCTCGACGCCTGGTTCAAAAATACCGTATCGGTAGCTTTGGAATCTACCACCGCCTGCTTCCAATTGTCATGCACCGGCGATTCGCTGCAGGACAGCATACGGGTACCCATTTGCACGCCTTCGGCGCCCATGGCGAAGGCACCCGCCATCGACAGGCCATCGGCGATACCACCGGCGGCGATAATCGGCAGATCTACCCGAGAGCGTACCAACGGCAGTAAAACCATGGTCATAACCGGGTTGGGATTTTTAAAGCCACCGCCCTCGCCGCCCTCGACGATCAGGCCGTCAACACCGGCGTCTACCGCCTTCAATGCCATCTCTAAAGTCGGCACCACATGGAAAACCTTAATGCCCGCAGCTTGAAAGTCAGCGGTGCAGACATTGGGGCTGCCGGAGGAGGTGGTAACAAACTTAATACCCTGATTGATAACAAAGTCGACAATATTGGTACCCTTAACATAGGACAGCGCGACATTCATGCCAAAGGGCTTGTCGGTCAAAGTACGCATTTTTTCGATTTCGAGCTTGATATTGTCCAGCTCACCAGAGGCGGTTTCGATAATACCCATGCCGCCGGCATTACTTACCGCCGAGGCCAGCTGGGCGCGGGCAATCCAGCCCATGGGTGCCTGAATAATGGGGTAGTCGGTGCCGGTCATGGCAGTTACGCGGTTGCTGATTTTCTTTTCACTCATGATCTCTACTACTTCCTATAATTTAGGGGCGTTGGGCTGGCAGCCGTTACCTGGCGCATTCTACACGGGGACTGGGGATGCCGACAGTGGAACATCGCCCGGTAAAAGGCGACGGCTGCGCTTTCGCAGTAACGTAATAAGCACCCGAGCGGGTGCTTATGCTGTAGATCAGATTTCAATCTGCCAAGCAACCTTGCTAACGGGTTGATTTGTCATATTAAAATCTGACCTACGATGGCTGTGCAATAGCAATAAGCTATTTCTGTGTGAACACTATTCAAACAACTGCAATACGCCGGTGCCTTCCAACAGCTTATCGACTCGACTACGATCACCATCACTGAGTGCCCGATAGGCCTCGCGTAGCCACATCAAGCATTTGGCTTGGTAGGTGAAGGGGTTTTGCTGCCAGGGCCTGCCGTCTAACTCCATCTCCAATAATTTATCCTTGTTCATCACCGCCTTGGCATTGCCGATTAAATAGGGCGCATAGAGCTGCCCCACTTCCGCCAACAAATCTTTCAGTGTTTGCGGGGCATGGTCGACATCGAGCCAGTCGCTCTCATCCACTAAATAGCCCGACAAGTCTTCGACCACTTCAACCCAAGCGTAAACCCGAGGACACTCTTGTAAAATAATCGCCTGGGGGGTTGGGTCGAAAAGCGCCAGACAGGTCAACTGACCAAATACAGCAAAGTCTGCCGACCCCGGCCGCTCGCCCATTAAAAAGGGTTGATCGGTTAAGTGCCTATCAAGTAGCTTAATAAAACGCTTAAAGCTCTCTTCGATAACGGGTTTGGTAATTTCGTTGGAGCCAACATAGGACAGCCGTGCTATCTGGCGCTCGCGAATATACTCACTCATGGCCTGAGTTTGTTCTTCCGGCTGTGAGATACCACCCCAGCGTGGCAAAATATCCCCGCCCTTCTTAATATCGGCATCGTAGTGCCAACGGTAGTGGAACATCGCCTTAGTTAGCCATTCGTCGGCGTAGTCTTCTAACAACATGTCGATAAAAGCCAATGCCGGATCACTGGGAATCGCCGAGCGTCCGTCATAGTCTGTTTCAAAGCGCCGAATCAGTGGGCTGGAGTCGGTTACCGCGACCTCTTTGCCCTGTTCGTCTTCGAAATAGAACGTTGGCAACAGCGGTACTTTGGCCTGGGCCCGGGTTTTCCGATGTTTATCTTCTCCGGGCTGCATCATTCGTGACTGACGTTCCAAACGATAGGGAATGTGCCGATAACGCATAAGCCCTAACATTTTGCGGGTATAGGGAGAGCCTGGAGCCCCCATTAATTCCTGTACAGTTCTTGTCATAACTACTACTCCATTTCGTTGTGCGCTGGGTTCAATGGAGGTTATTACTCACTCCATGGTTGTGGCCGCAATCAGTTTGCCGATTACGTCATAGTAATCGCTTTGTGAAAGGCCGGCCTGGCCGCTACTCGCTCAACATAAGCTTTCAAATGCACTAACTGGTCGCCGACACAGCCCAACCGGTTACTCATAAAACAGGCGTGTCCGAGCATAATGTCGGCACCGGAAAAATCACCAATCAAATAATCTTTACCGGCTAGTGCTTCGTCGACGGGTTGCAGCGATTTACTGAGCAAGCGCTTGGCCTGGCCCAATGCGTTCTCGTCGCGGCGCTCCGGCGGTAGCAGAATCGTCTGCACCACAATGGTATTGACCGGCGGCATGACCATGCCCTCGCAGTAGTGAAACCACTGCAGATAAGCCGGATAGGTAGCTGCATCGATATCGGGCTTGAGGCCACCGTTTTTATGTCGCGCCAAAATATATTCAACGATGGCACCGGATTCATACAGGGTAATGTCACCGTCTTCCAATACCGGCACTCGCCCCAGTGGGTGACGATTGCGGTGCTCATCAGACTTTAAATCCTTGGGGTGAAAGGCCATTTTATTAAGCTCGTAGGGCAGGCCTAATTCTTCTAACAACCAGACAATCCGACTGGCTCTGGAGTTGGGTGCAAAGTGCAGTTTCAGCATGATCATTTCCCCTATATTGTAATAATGTTATCGCGACTTAGCGCCCTACCAGGCCATCCTTTTTTAGCCGCCACAATAATACGTCGAGGCGGTCCTGACCAAAAAAGGCTTCGCCTTTATAGGCAAAGGTAGGTACACCCCAGTGCCCGGCTTCGGCGTGAGCCTGTTGGTTGCCTTCAATATTGGCTTCTAACTCTTCACCTCTATCCTGCAACTGTAGATCCAACTCCGCCAAATTGAGACCGGCCCTGGCAGTGGCCTCCGCCAAATGGCTACCCTGGTGCCAGTTGGCAGTACCGCCCCAGATCAGACTGGATATTTCGTCGGCAAATTCAATGCCACGGCCCTGCTGTGCGGCGAGTATACCGAGCTGAGTCAGCCGCATGATATGGGGTTGATGCTCGCGGGTTTGACGCAGACCTTGATCGTCGATGTACTGATCAATTGGGTCGGGCTTGGGCCAAGAAAACGGCAGCTCTAAAAACTCCGCGACCCGGAATATATCGGTCATAAAGTAGGGGAACCACAGCGGATCAACGCTGTGAAAAAACTCCGGTGTGCGCACCGCGATCGGATACACCGGCCGAAAATTAACTTGCAGCTGATATTCGCTCTGCCACTGCCGTAAACGTTTGGTGGCGAGATAAGACCAGGGACTTCTAAAGGACCAAAATACATCGATCTCCAGTTGTTCACTCATAACCGCTTCCTATTTTTGATTGTTATTACCATTCAACGTAAATGTAATCTAGGCCTACCATAGTACTGTATTGTATGTTGCCAACTATTGGCTAAGTGCTTGTAGGCAACCGGTTTTGTCCAATAGCGGTGCCAAAGCTTGGCGATCGCTCGGCGTTAAATCGCGATAACAGCTGCGCAAATGCGCTAGGCATTTCAGCTGGTAGCTGAACACCCCCTGAGAATAGGGCATACCACCGGCCTCGAAAGAAAATGTCTGTGCTCCCTCTCTGTGAGCCTGAGCATTGGCTAGCAGAAAGGGAAAATAAAATGTGCCGGCGATCTGTAACAAGGTTTCGACGATGGCCGGCAGCGACTCATCATCGCCCCGCCACTGCCCCTCAAAGCCAGACAAATCGTGCATATGCAAAATCCAACGGTAAGTATAGGGTGCCGAGTGCTGAGCATGATCAATAATAGCCAGATCATTGTGGTACTGAGACAGCTGACCAAAAAGACCAAACTCAGCGATAGAAGGTCGGCTGCCAAATAGAAACCATTGATTCGGCACATGGCTTTCCAGCGCCTGTAAAAAGGCATTGGACAAATATTCGATCATCGGCCGGTTGTGCTCTGAGCTACCGACAAAACCCAGTCGCCCCATTTGCCGCTCACAAAATACCGCGGCATCCTCTTCAATGGCCCGACGGCCACTGCCCTCCAACATATCGAAGCTAATCCACTCACTGACTTGCTGTACATAGCGCTGATCGAACCAGCGATAATGGTACATGGCCTTGGTCAGCAACTCGTCCGCCATATCCTCTATTAACAGGGCTAAAAACGCATCGCTGGCACGCTCGGGAATGATCGAACGGTCGTTGTGGTGGCGCTGTTCCAAATCGTAAATCAGAGCGGTGGAGTCATTGTTAAATGAGCCATCGGGGTATCGCAGCACGGGTATTACCGGCGCCCTGACCTGAGTCTTAGCGTGAGCCATACCAGCGCGCCCGTCCTTCCACACATGGGCAATCCGACGATAGCGCAATACCGCGCGCATCTTCATCGAATAAGGTGAGCCGATATGGCCAAACAAAGTGTAATAGTCGCTGGGGGTAGCCGGCACGATAAAACCTCTTATTGAAAAGTACTCGCCGACGACTATGTCAGCGCAGTGCTATTGTTTTTCAGCTGTCAGTGATAGCACAATGTTATTGCCAAATCACCTTAACATTGTGCAATCACCAGCGCCCAGCTACTGCGGATTGTCCTGGATAAACTTTATGGTTAGCTGCGCTAACTCCGCTGGCGAGTGCTCCTGTAAAAAGTGTCCCGCCCCGGTGATGGTAGTATGGGCCTGGCCCTGGGCCCCAGGTACTGCGGCCATAAAACGCTTTTCCCCGCCCTTGGTGACCGGGTCCGAATCGGAAAAAGCACACAGCATCGGCTTTTCCCATTGCTCGAACACCGCCCAGGCTGCACGGTTATCGGCTATCGCCACATTGTCGGGGAATATGGGCACTAAACTTGGAAATTGACGACCGCCGGCCAAGTAGCTCTCGTCGGGAAATGGCGCCCCGTAGGCCTGCTGCTCGGGCTCCGACAACAAACCGCCATTACTCATAGTCAGCACCGCTTGGGGTGAAAAGCCCGCAGACTCCGAACAGTATTTCACCCAGTGCATAAATCCCATACCGCTGGTATCGGCATTCATCGCCATACCCATCTCCACAGGATTGGCGGCTACCGGCAGTGAATCGTAATAGGCGTGCATCGGCTTACTCGCTTCTTCGAACTGCTCCGGTGCCACACCCTGTGCGTCGGGCAGGCCGGTATTGGCAACCACAATGCGAGCGAAGCGGTCGGCATTTTCGGCTGCAACTCGTAGCCCGATAAGGCCACCCCAGTCCTGACAAAACAAATTGATGCCACTAAGCTGCGTTTGCGCCAGCAAGCTTGCCACCCAGGCCACATGACGGGCATAGGTATAATTTTCTCGCAGTGTGGGTTTGTCCGACTTGCCAAAGCCAATCAGGTCCGGGGCGATAACCCGGTAGCCCGCCGCTACAAAGTGCGGTACCATTTTGCGGTATAAATATGACCAGGCGGGCTGGCCGTGCATTAACAATACTACCTCGCCATCGGCAGGGCCCTCGTCAATATAGTGCATACGTAGTTCGCCGCCCTCACCGTCGTCCAGCTGCACATAATTAGGCGCAAAGGGATAATCCGGGAGATGGTCAAAACAGTTGTCGGGGGTGCGTTTAAATTCCATTATCGTTATCCTCGTAAAATAAATGATTATTTCTGTTAACGTTCATTTATAAAAAATGTTTCCTCTACAGGTCGAATATTAACGCGCCTACAAGGATTGTTACAGGTGGAAGAACTAGGCCACCACAATGCGATTGTCTCGTCTTTTCAGTTTCACAGTCAGCGGCACCGACAGCAGCTCGCTGGCAACCCCGCCGCCAAACAAAGCCAACATTCGCTGCTGGCAGTCAAACTCCAGAGATTGAAAATAGACCTGTGATCGCTGCAGCAACCACACATTGTGCACATTGGCTCGCACCGGCCTACGGCTACCACCGTAGTCAATCAGCTGTTCAGGCAGCTGGGGCTGATCCAGATCTGGATTGAATGAATGGCCCGCACAAAGCTCAATAGTCGCTGTCGATTGATTAAACGCTAGCGCCGACAACAACAGAGGCTCACCAAAATGTTCGGCAATATGTTGCAACACCGCCAGCGCCGTTGCCGGTATCTGATCGGCGGCGGGGTACTCGACGGCACAGTCAAAAAATTCCGGTGATTGCACCTCCGGCATCAACATATGTTCAACCCAGCGAAATACCCGGGGTGCATGCCGCTGCATTAAATGCAGCCCGGCGGGGTCGCGGCCCATATGGGCGTGCAACGCGCCCATCATCGCGTAGTCCGCGGCACTGGGATGGCCGCCTAATAAATAGGGAAGGTCGGTGAAATGGCGTTCAAGTACCGCCAGCAGACCCAACAACTGCCCGTCTAGCTGCGCTTTAAGTTCAGCCGTAGCCTCTGGCAACAGCCCTCTGCTAAGCATGCGGTCGGCAATTAAATTACCGTATTTCATCAGTTCTTCATCGCTGCCCTGGGGCTTAAAGGAGCGACCAAATTCCATTTTTACAAAGCGGTAATTCTGCTCTTCAAAAAACCAGCGGTGCATCCAAGCCAACTGTAGCAGACCTTCACTAGCCAACAGCTCCATTAAATGCACAAACAGGCGTTGGGCTGGGGTTGCGGGAATCGCCGGCAGCGCCGGGAAGCCCGCTTCTAAATAGTCTTGAATGGCCACACTGTCCTGAATGACTTCGCCCAGGGGAGTTAACAGTTGCGGAATACGGTGACTGCCGGAAGCCGGCCTAACCCGCTCGCGAAACTGCGGATCGCTGGGCAGGCGCTCGACAAAAGCAATGCCTTTCTTGCGTAAATAGCTACGGGTTTTCGCTGTATAGTAGGAGGCGTAGGAGCCGTATAATATATAGTGGTTTTCCATTAAAGCACCCGTTAAACCGCCCATCAATAACCCCTAGGGAGCGTCACTGGGCCTTGAAAACTGCGCATCGAATCGCCCCACCAAAAAAACGTACACGTCGGCGTTGGCAGCGCCACCCGCCAAGCTTGCTGCAACTCGATCGTTCGCAGCGCTGCTCCGGGTGGTAATACACGGCTGGCATCGTCACTACTGTCGCCAACCAATTCGACAAAGTCGCCCTCGGGCAGCGACATAATAGTCACAATCCTCCCCGCCGCAAAGGCGATGGTATGCGCCTTGTCGACACTGATTTTGATCGGGCCGCCGGCTACGGTCGGGGGCGTCATAGCCCCCGGGCTGGCTACATTAATAAACAAATAACCGTCGATGATGCGCTGGCGCACCGGCGCATCATCAGCGCCAGGAGAGTAACGGAAGGCCGCCCTATCCATCGACGCCAGGCCGATACCGACTTTGCTCAGCGACGGCGTTAGGGTAAGTGCCGCAAACTGTTCCGCGGTAGCGGGAGTCGCTCCCATCCATACCAGTCCAGTATCGTTATCCTTCACTTCCATATAATAATCCCGGCCACCGTTCACCACAAAACCGGTAGCGGGCAACTGCTCGCGAATGATCTGATCGATATCCTGTGCTGCGCTACTCATACGATAAACTCTTCTAACGGTGATTTAACTTTCTGGGTACGAGACTTACTAGTTCACATCCAGAAATAAGCTCCTGCTGATTTCTGGATGTCACCGCAGCAAAATGTCATTTTGCTTTGCTCGCATTTGCAATGACTTACAGTCACTGCAAATGGCAACGCATCCTGTGTTGCGTCAGTACCCGCCAAACAGGTTCATTTTTAGACGGGCACTAGCTAGACTTTCCGCCGCGACCGTACAGTGCAATATCGATAAAAGCACTTATCAACGCCAGCAACATAAACAGCAACAGCCGGGGATCGCTCAGATACAGCGAAGTTTCAACCGGATAGGCAATGGTCTTGGTCAAAGCCGCCAGTTTGAAGGCGTGGCGTGGACCGATTGCGGGGTTGGTAATTATCTCTAAAAGCGTGCGCTTACTGCGGTAGCGGAACAGCGCCGCAGTATCCCAGCCCTCGGCGTTGTCTATGCCAGTCACATCAATGGTAATGTTCAGGCCACTAGCGTAGAAGATCGGGTGGCTGGCCCGGGACAACAGCTCGGTGTACATATGCTCCATATAGTGTGCCATGTAATCGTCGGCACTGGCCCCGGGGTCAAAACCGGGCATGGGCGGCGGATTTCCGTTCATATCAATATTGTTAACCATTAAAAACTGGCGGCCGCTGTCATTGCGCAAAAAGGCCTCCATAAGCAGTCGGCGCTCGGGCTCAATACCGCTGTCGTCAAAGTAGAGCATCGCCTCATCCACTTCCTCGTCGCTTAGCGGCCCACCCAAGTCGGTATACCAAAAGCTAAACACAAGCCATAGCGCGACGGGCACAGCCCACAGTATTACACGCTTATTCATAGTCTGTTCCTTGACCTCAGGCCAATTGCTAGTTCTTATCGAACGCCATCGACAGGCGCTGTCGCTGACCCTGTCGATAAGCTCAGGGTCATCAAAAGTAAACTATAGACACTGCTTGCGTCAATACATTTAAACAAAAATTCTACCCCGTTGCGCGCGGCTGCGGATAACAAACCGATCATTCGATAAAAATAGGGGTCACGAGATTTGTCTCGCATGAATGGCACGCAACTAGACTGCACTCAGCTAACGCGGGCATCGTTACGCTCCGCAAGGTACGAATGCTTGATGCCACCTATGCGGCACTTCGAACATTGCACGCTGTAGCTGAAGGGCGGGCTTAGAGCCACTAAAGGGCGTGGGTTTCCAACCGATAGTGGCCCTAAGCCAGCACTGTAGCGGCGCAGCCATAACAGTCAGCGTAATTTAACTAAGTGCCATTAGCCTAGGATGAATGGCACGCAACTACGCTGTACTCAATTACCACGGGCGTAGTTAAGCTCCGCAACTTACGATCGTTTGATGCCTTGCTCAGTTGTAAACCCACGCCTTCGCAAAACATAAAGCGACCGCAAGCCGCTACCTATGCACTTATGTACTGCTTTGAATATGCAGCACTGTAGCGGCACAGAGATGACAGTCGGCGTAGTGTACCCCAGTGCCGTACATCTCCCGGTGAGGCGGGCACTTAGATTGGCACTGGCGATTGGACCTCAACTGAGGGATTTAGGATCAATGCTCTAGTTGCTGATTTCCAGGGATACCCTGGAGAGATAGCTCGGAGGACCGGGCGAGGCATTACTTCGAATAACAGCTTCGAGTAACAGCTTCGAGGAACAGTTCAAAACAGTCGGCTATATAGAATTCACACAAGCCCGCTAGAAACACAACGTAGTTGTCAGTCCACCGCAACTAACAGCGCCACCGTATCAACCACGACCGCAATGGCAGTCTCTATGGCAAGCCCCTGCTCTTCTCGCAGGCGGTGCCAGGACTCAGGCGAGGCAAGCATATCGACAGCCTCTTGCTGGGCCGCAGGCAGAGACTTAATTTCCGGCAACCAATCCTCCAAATCACTGCGCAGATCGCGCTGTGCGCGGCGATAATTTTTCTGCAAGCTGGCTGATTTCCAAGCGTGGGCTCGGGTTGACTGCATTAGCAATTTGTTTTTTTCGTAGCCAGCGGCACGGCGCTCGATTGCATATTGTAGCCGTTGGGCTAGCGTACCGCTGCGATCGCCAACGGAAAAAAAGGCCTCATAGCTGTCCCGCAATTGCATATCCAAGGCGTCAAACAGACTGTCCATGTCGGAAAATTGGCGAAACAGAGTGCGGATGCCAACCCCGGCCCGGGACGAAATCTGTTGCGCCGTCGGCACCAGGGTACCCTCTTCGATCAACGCCAACAGCGCATCGACGATGGCCTGACTGCTGCGCTCGCTGCGCTGAATACGCCCGTCAATTTTTGTGCCGTTTTTTGCTTCGGTCATAACAGTTTTCTTAAGGATATACATTAGAGTGTTAACAATTCAAAAACCGCGTTGTTTAGCCGCAGCAGTCTCGGGCATTGCTGTCACGGCGATGAAAACACGCTCTCGCCGACATACCATTGTAACCCGCTACAGTAATAGGCGTACATAGCGGGCGCTAACTCTGCACTACACTAGCCTGCACCTGAATAATCTGTACAGATCACCGCGCCCACGACCCGGTACACACTACCTCGCCCACCGGAGCGGCAAAAGGTAACTGCGACTAACTTTTGGTTTCAATATTGAGCTGCCCCGCCAAGCCCGCGGTGCGGTGCACGTGGCTGGCCTGATAGTCGGGATCGCTAACCATCGCCAACATGGCCTTTTTACTGGGGTAGGTGACAATGGCCACCATGTCCCACAACTCCTCCACCTCACCGAGCATCAAGCGGCTAACCTGGCCACTAAAAACACCGCTGCCGCCCACTTTCGCAATATGGGCCTGCACTTCCTGGCCGTAAATTGCATAGGCCTCGGCGCCGGAAAGTGTCGTTTCGCGGCCGTCCTCGTACTCCGCTTTCTCCTTAAATTTCAGCAGGTTTACCATGTGAATCGGGCTGTCTGCGTCGCCCTCCAAAAAACCCTTCATTTGCGCGTCACTGGGATTAAGTTTATTTTCTACCTGCATAGTGATACTCCATTATTAAGAATTGATGACTGACTGGTTTTCCTAGATGTTAAATGTCCCAATCGTTATTGCTTGTAAACACGGGGGCTGTAGTAATAGGCTAAACGTAATGGGCTAAATTGTAATAGGCGAGCTCGCAACAGGCTGAATCGAAACAAACTCAACCGCCTACACAGGGTTAGTTAGGCCAATAAATGTAATCGTCTCCCGGCTCATAGGGCTGACCGCCGTGTTTGTCGATCAGTTGCGCTGAGTTGACTACCGTGGGCCACATAGGCGCCTGTTGCTCGGCGTTATGAGCCGTCAGCAGCGCCTCCATCACCGCCAGTTGCGCCGGGTTCTCAGCTGCCAGATTGTGCTGCTCGGTAGGGTCTTGCGCCAGATTGAACAGCCAGCGTTTGTTAGGTCTACCGGCGCTAATCATTTTCCAGCCCTGGTGTTGTACCGACTGATGATGGCCCTCCCGCCAGAACAGAGTCTGGTGCGGCACGCCCTCTGCCTGGCCGGTAATATAGGGCAGTAAGTCCACACCATCGAGTTTGCGATCACTGGGTACTGCAGCACCCGCGGCGGCGGCGAAGGTGTGGAACAAGTCCATATGGTGAATCGGGGCGCTCATCGCACTGCCCGGGGCAATTTGTGCTGGCCACTTGGCCATAAAGGGCACATGGGTGCCGCCTTCAAAGTGGGTTAGCTTCCAACCCCGGTAGGGTTTATTAATATCCGGCAGCGCGATATAGCCGGCGCCACCGTTGTCACTAGTAAATACCACCAGGGTATTGTCGGCAATGCCCTGGTCCTCCAGCGCCTGCAATATGCGGCCAACACTGCGATCCAGCGACCGGATCATACCGGAGTAAACCCGCAGCGCATGGTCTTCAATATGAGGAAAGGCGTCGTAGTCCTCTCTGGTCGCCTGCAACGGGTTATGGATTCCCCAGTGGGATAAATATAAAAAGAAGGGCTTGTTGCGATTGTTTTCAATAACCTTTACGGCCTCGTCGGTATAGTAGTCGGTCATGTAACCCTTGGGCTGAAAGGCCTCACCACCATTAAATTGCGCAGCGTAAGTAGCGCTGGCCCAGACCATGCGTTCAATACCATCGTATTCCCGTTTCGCATTGACGATATCCGGGTGATCCTCAGGTTGATATAACATCCCGGCCATATACAAACTATCGTCAAATCCCTGATCTTCCGGGCGCATACCGTTGACACTGCCTAGGTGCCACTTGCCGATATGGGCTGTGTAATAACCCGCGTCTTGTAAGGTTTCCGCGATAGTGATTTCCTCCGGCGGCATGCCCAGATGGGTCATCTCCGGCATTGTCGCCACCGTGTCCATATCGATCACCGTTGGCAGCAGCGGTTGATCAATTTCCTGCATCCAGTTAAAAATGGTGGCCCCCACTTTGGGAAAAGGAGTGAATTCAAAACCAAAGCGGGTGGAGTAGCGACCGGTCATAATCGTCGCCCGGGAGGGGGCACAGACGGCATTGGCGGCGTAGCCATTAGCAAAGGTAACACCCTGCGCGGCGATGGCGTCGATATTGGGTGTCATCACCGAGCCGTCGCCGGCGCCACCGTTGTATAGCGACACATCGTTAAAACCCATGTCGTCGGCGAGTATTAAAATAATATTGGGGGGGCGTTCACTGGGGGCAAGGGCGGCGGTGGCTGGGCCTTCAGTCCACCGAGTGGGTTTGTTTGGGCCGATGGGATTGCGTACTTCATTCACGATGGGCAGGGCCCAGACCAGAATATTGACCCTATTTTGCCAGCTAACGCCGGCAAACACGGCCAGGGCGATAGCAACAACCATGATTTTTTTCACAACAACACCTCTCGGATGACTAGACAATTCCATTTGCACGCAATGGCTGGGTGATTTGAACACAGTTGCAACATGAGCATACTGACTTGACGTACAGGCGCTCAATAAGCGGGAGCTTTGTTGACAGAAAATGCATAGATTGCGCTCGGCAAAAAGATAGTGGCATATAGTATGCCACTTAACTTGCGAAGATTACAACAGCCCATTGAGAGCTGGGACGTAACGTAACAGCCTTGCAGACCAGAGAACCCAGCCTGCAGACAATTCAGCTATTGCGCTTTTGCAGCAGCGGCGCGCATCACTCGCACAAAGTTGCCACCCCAGATTTTCTCGATATCGGGCTGGCTGTAACCCCGGGCCAACAAACCAGCGGTGACATTCATCGCCTCACTGGCATCGACAAACCCTTCAATACCACTGCCGTGGTTAAAGTCGGTACCAATACCGACATGCTCAACGCCAACCCGCTTAACCACATAGTCGATATGATTCAACATCAACTCGACACTGCTGGGCCCTAACAAACCGCTGACCGTGGTGAGGAACTTAGTCTGGATCTCGGTATCGTCAATCTCCCAGTACAGTTCAAAGGGGTAATAATAATCTTCGGCGACGCCGGCTTCCCGGCGGGCTGCACGAATTTTGCCGTCTAGCGCTTTGTTAGTGGAATCGTATAAATAGGCTTTAAAGGGCGCAATATGAATAACACCGCCCAGCGCGCCAATGCGATCAATCTCTTCGTCGGACAGATTACGACTGACGTCGGTCAGCGGCCGAACGTTAGAGTGACTGGCGATTACTGGTGCGGTAGACAACTCCAACACTTGCATCGCAGCGGCCTTCGACAGCTGAGAAATATCGACTACTGCACCGAGTTCATTGATGCGGGTAATAGCAGCGCGGCCCAGATCCGATAGACCTCCGTGCTCCTCCACCGGCTCGTGGCGTCCCAATTCGCCAATATAGATGGGCCGTGAAGAGTCGGCAAAGGCGTTGTGGCCCATATGGGTTAGCGCAAAAACTCGCACGCCGGCGGCGTAATACTGATCGAGTTTACCGACCTCACCACCGAGAATACGAGCATTTTGGAAACCGAGAATAAGCGCGCTTTTACCCGCCGCATGGGCATTTAGCAATTCGTCGGCGCTGCGGGCAATTACGGTATTATTAGCTGGATCTGCCGCCAACTGTTGTACGGCTGCCAGCTCCGCCTGGGCCTTTTTTTCAGCTTCAGCGTAAGCTTCCGGCGTTCTGCCACCAGGGCCCACAGCTATAGACATCACTACCGCATCGACACCACCAGCGCGCATTTTTTCAGGCGATACTTTGGACAGTCCATCCTCACCCACATAGCGATCCTCGTGACCGGGAATTTCAATATCGGCGTGGGCATCTAGTACTAGCGCCGCCCGGTGAATGCTGGCCAGATCGGCGGCAGGCCTGTTAAGGCTTGCATCGATGACTGTATTGGGAGGGGTATCAGCTGTCGTGGCGGCGGACTTTTCAGAAGACTCCGGCGGTGTGCAAGCGCTCAAGCTAGCGATTGACGCAGCTAAAAGTAGTGATTTGTAGATCATGGGCATTTAGTATTTCTCCAATGGTGTGTGCTTCGGCGATACCGCCGCAGGTAGTATATTTTTCAACAGAGGCCTCGCTTACACAGCCCCTATAAATTACTTAACATGTTAGCTTAATTGCCGTTCCTTACTGCGGTACAGCAAATAAAAAGGCGTCACCACCAGCAGGGTTAACAGCAGCAACAAAATAGTGCCGCCGAGGCGATCGCGCAGGCCATTGAGCGCCACTTGGCGAATCTGGTCATAGCCCTCGGCCACGGGTAGCACCCCGTTAGCTGCGCTATAACTATGATAGTGTTCCAGCATTTGTTGCAGGCGCTGTGGCATGGCGGCAGCCAGATCATTGCTTTCACCGGGATCACTAACAATATTAAACAGGTGCCACTGACCATCTCCCACTGGCCCACGGTTGATTACAATTTTATAATCCCCTAAAAACAAAGCGGCGTTGCCCGCTAACTCGTAACCTATTGGCTCGTTCTGTTGGTAAACCCGCTCCACTGCGCCCTCTACCAACGGCAATAAATTGCGGCCAATAATCGGCTCTACTGCGCGGCCGGCGTAGCGCTGCGGGGGCGCATCGACACCGGTAAGAGCCAAAATAGTGGGGGCGATATCGGTCACATAAGCAAAAGCGTTAGTTAAGGACGCGCTGGCGACGATGGGTTCACCCGCGATAATAAGCGGCACTCGCAGTCCACCCTCTCCAGCATAAAATTTGTAATAGGCCAACGGCGAAGCGGCGGCACTAGCAAAACTGGGACCGATGGAATTGAAGCTACCTTTTAGCCCAAGGGTCTCGTAGTCATTCGTGTAGCCCGACAAGCGCAGGCCCATTTGGCTGCTTAAACTGGTCGGCGTGTCAGAGCCACTAGCCTCGCTGCCGTTGTCCGAGGTAAAAATAAATACCGTGTTCTGGTACTGGCCGCTATTTTTAAGGTGCTCTATCAAGCGGCCGATATGATGGTCCATGGCCTCAATCATCGCCGCATACACTGCCATGCGCTTGGCATGATAACGCTGTTGCTCGGGATCTAAAGAATCCCAATCGGCACTACTGGACATAGTCACCATTGGCGTATCGGCAGGAATTAAGCCCAATTCGATAGCCCGTTCCCGGCGCTGAGCTCGCAGCTGGTGCCAGCCGCCATCATAGACCCCCATATAGCGATCGATAAATTCCTGCGGGGCCTGCACGGGTAAGTGCACCGCCTGGAAAGGCAGGTAGGCAAAAAAGGGGCGGTCGTCAGCGTTGGAGTCAATGAATTCGATGGTCTTGTCGACAATAAAGCGGGAGGAATAAAAGTCTTCTGGCAGTTTGTACTCTTTGCCGTCCGCAAACCAATTGGCTTTTTCGTAGATCGGAATATAGGGACGCTGCTCCCAGTTATCGGCGCCAGTATCGGCCATTGCCACCGTGCGCTCAAAGCCTCGGCGACTGGGTAGTAACTCCGGCGTTTTACCAAGGTGCCACTTGCCCGCCATGTAGGTGTGGTAGCCAGCATCCTGTAATAGGGTAGCTACGGTCACCACATTATGACCTAAGGTGCCCTGATAATTGTCGTACTGGCGCTGCTCCGGGGGAATGGCTTCGGGGATATTAGGCACGCCATTGCGGTGGCTGTCGACCCCGGTCAGCAGCATCGAGCGGGAAGGCGCGCAGCTGGCCGCGGTGTGGTAGTTGCTAAAGCTGAGTCCCTGGTGCGCGAGCGCTGACAGCGAGGGGGTACTGATCTCGCTGCCATAGGACGCCAGGTCGCTAAAGCCCAGATCGTCTGCCACTATCAGTACAACATTGGGGGCGGTGACGCTACTGCCGGTCATGGCAAAATCAGCGCCAAAAAAAACACTTGGCACCGCTACTGGTTCGGCCGCGGTAACCCGTTCAAGCGCCTCTGCACTGGGAATAGGGTTCTGTGCGATCACCGGCGCTATCAACCCTACAGATACCGCCAGCGCCAGGAGTGCCGGGCCACACCGAAGCGATAATGTCGCCACGCTTATTCTTTCTCAGCCAGTCGGCGAGAACTCAGTAGTAACAGCAGAGCGATCACCACCTCGACAATAACCATCTGCGGCGCCAGCGACGCATCGTGTAACAGCCAAGCCAACAGCCGAAATAGCGCCACCAGTGACAACATTAGCGCCGGCGCATAAAACCAACTGCGCCGTCCGGTGGCCACTGCCAGCAATATCATCAGCCCCATACTTAAAAAGGCGGCCCCAACATCGCCAATTTGAGAACCTCTGGCCAGGCCGTCTAATAGCGGCATGCCAAGCTGCGCCGCAGCATCGGCGGGCTTGACCACCCAATTTAGCCCCATCATTACAAACAAAATGCCCGGCAGGGCGACAATTATACGGAGAATTTTATTAGTCACTAATTGTGATCCTTTAGGTTTTTAAAAGAAGCCTAGCTGGGCTAGCGCACTGTAGCTGCAACTAAACGTGCTTTAGCACACTACCACAGATTCAGCCCCTGCTCTGCGCACACCGGCAATGTCATTTTTTACGCAGATGACCGTATAATAATTCCTCGGCAAATTCGATGCATTTAAAATCCATCAACTGCGCGTGCTGCTCCATACGTCTATACAATGGCATTTCGATCGACCATGGTCGGCTGAAGACCGCGGGGTCAGTCATGGTGGCACGGTACTGAATATGATTGCGGCCCATGGGCGTATAACGTTCAACCACCGTAAGCTGGTCAGAGTGATGATTACCGGCGCTGTCCAGCCAGGTAGCGGCCAGCAACCCGGTAACGGTGATGACCAGAGTATCGCCCTCCCAATGCCCAAGATTGTGTCCCATCCAACTATCGACCTGGGCGATATAATCCGGTCTGTTCATATGCACGATGCGGTCGGCACCGGCAAATTCATAACTGATTAGGGTGGAGTCCGGCGCCTGAAAGATTTGCAACGGAAAAGGTAAGTAGGTGGCTCGCGGTACACCGGGCAGATAACATTTTGCCACCGGGTCGCGCTCTAACCAGTTTGCTTGATTGTCTAATTTGGTTTTTAGTGCCGCGGGTAAATACGGAATTTTCCCGCCCTCTGTAACACTCATGCCTCCAGGTATGGCACCGAGTGCCCCCAGTACTGGCACCGGCCCGGACTTCGCCATATGCGCCTCCAGGTTCCAATGCGCCGAGCCCAACGCCTGCCAAACACCGTTGAGGTCGGGCTTACCATCGGGAGTTCTACTAAAGGTTTCCGCTTGGCTGTGCACACAGACCACACACAGCAGCAGCGCGGCTGTGCTTATAAACGTTTTTATGGTTATCGACATGATTATTCCCGGTCTATTATTATATTACCTAGCTGTCGCTAAAGGCCCGCTATCGCTACAAATCCGCTGATGGAAACACGCCACCCAGATCACTACTCAAGGTGGCACAGTTTTATTTTTTACGCGTCAATTTCCCCGCCGGAGACTGTTCGTCCAGCCGAGCACCGGTAAGAATACTGACCATGGCGTAATTGCCTTCATGGCAGGCGTATTCGTAAATTTGCCCTTCAGATCGAGGCATGTTGACCAGAGCAGTAAAGGGCTTAGTGAATGAGCTTGGATCGTCGACGGTAAACTGATACACCATCTTGTCTTTTTCGACTCGGGTAAATCGTTCAGTTAGCTTCATTGTGTCGCCGGTGCCAGTACTGTCAAATACATTGACTTTGTCAGTGAAATTTTGTGTTTCAATGACCAATGTATCATCGTCCCAGTGCGCCCTTGACTCGCCGCTCCAGGGAGCCATCTCGGGTCCCAGTCGAGGTCTGCTGTCGAGGGGAATTATACGGGCGTCGTGAATCATTTCCGTCATAACTACAACGTGACTGCGGTTTTGAAAAATTTGCACATTATTGTTGTACAAGCTGGGTACAAAGGGCGGTCCGGAATTAAAACCCTTCAGACAGCGCTCTGACAGACCGCGGTCTTCCGGGCCGTTTTTAGCAATACCACCCACTCGAAAGCGTACTGGATGGGTGCTGGGGATATCCGGGCCCAGGCCGCCACGCTGCACTACAGCATCGGCCACTCGCTCCGGTAGGCGTCCATTGATGGGGTCGACAATCAGCGAAGTGCGCAGGTCGTCGTTTTGGGCATTTACCTCAAACCAAAAGCTGTTATAACCCCCAACGCCCAACGCGTCACCGGTGTAATCATCGGCCTGCTTGATTCGTGCAGCGAACTTTTCTCGCTTAGCCAGTAACTCTTCCTCACTCAGCTGTGTTTTCTCCGCTTGACCCAGCGGCCGCTGCATCGGCACATCGGAGGAGAAATTCCACACTCCGCGCAGATTGGGTTGTCCGTATTCGTTTTTTGGCGCGCTGTAGCTTTGCTCTGCCACCGCAGCAAGTGGCGCTGTGATAACCGCAGCGAGGGTGACTATAGTTAATAAACTACGCGTGCTCAGAGGACATTGGCTATGATTCATGGGCATTTCCTTTTTGCTCGTATATCTGTTTTTGAAATAGACGGCTAGAGGGCCGGGGCAGCCTAGTGCCGCGTGCACGTGACTAGGTACTGGGCCGGCGATGTTTTTTATTATTGTCGCGGGAAGACTATAGCACCGATGACAGAGAGCTAACAGCCCCAAAAAGATGCAAAAAAAAGACCGCCTCCTGGCCACTCCCACCAAAGAAAGTGGCTACAGTGAGCAACTCCCAACGTCGATACCATACACCGTTTTTCCGGATGCAGTACCCGCTATCATAAAGCACTTTCAATAACATTGGCGATATCGACCATATCAACCTTGCGACCGAGCTTTCTTTTATATTCAACTAACTTATCGCAGGGCATCACTGTGATATCTACCCCGAACAAGCAGCTGTCAACGCTTTTACCGAAGTCGATGTTCAACGGTTCCCAGCAAGATTCTTCCCGATTATAAATTTGGATATTGTCAGCGCTTCCTACCTCGATTTTAATTCCTTTGAACATAAACTGAACATACTCCAGACTCCAACCCTCAGACTCATCTTTGTAGCGTTGTGCAGGTTTCGAAATATATGCGCTACCTCGACTTACAATCTGCCGAAAGCTCGATGCTGGAACAAACAAATCAATATCATTTAGCCCCCGGCTTGATCCGTAAACCATGGCGGCTAAACCACCGCAAAACTGAACGGGCGTATCTAGGCTAGCCGCCAACCCGATAATCCACCTTAGTGCTTCACGCTCCACTCTCCCTCTCCCTCTCCCTCTCCCTCTCCATTTTACACACAGTTAAAAGGACGCCAATACTCACTGCTAGCGCAATAATATTTGCGCCCTTTGCCGACCAGACTCATTGTTAGTTCTCAAAAAATGTCTATTAGCGTACCGGCAAGACATTAAAATAACCGGCTACAGATACAGCATAAACAACAGGCCTGCGCATCACCACCAGCACTGCACCGCCGCATCTCCTCTTGTACGCAGAAACCTCAATGCGACACCCTCTCGTCACGAGTGACTCGGCTGGCTGAATTAATGGGTACACTGGTAGCAAGACGCGGAAAAGCTGCACGGGCTCTTGCCGTGGATTGCCGATGCCAAATTTTACCGTAGACCCTAGATCGATAGTCATAACGGTAGACGCGGTTGATTCGACATTGGCAAAAAAAACTCACATGAAAGAACTTCGGCAATCGTTCCTCTTATACATGATATAGCATATACCCGTACGCGGTAATTGCGTTTTGAGACTAATTATTTAGTCGAAGACTAAGCTTAGACAGCCAGATGTTATTTTTCTTGACTCCACATCAAAGACCTCAGCATAATTAAACGCCAATAACTCTGTCAGTCTACACAATATCTATAACTTCTCACCATTTTCATTGCCGCCCCGTTTATTTTAATAGCAAAGCTATCTCGCCTCATAACTATTTGCAATTTCCCCGCGGGCATTTTCAAACTGTTAGCCGGAAAGGTATAACATCTTCCTGCAACCGCGTCTTTACAATCAATTCGACGTATGTTCTTAGGGTATTTATACCGCAACGATTAACACACTCTTTATCGTCCGCAATCTACTAATAATGCCGCGTATTAGTAACCGACCGGTTTTAGAAACCAGAACAATGGCAGCCAATATCTGGCGGGAATATTGACATAGCACAGACATCCGCATAAGCTTAAAAACCTCATATCCAGCCACAATCGGCCAATTGAGGGTCCGACTGCTTACTAGAATATTCACCCGCAGAAAGCTATTATTGATAGAAAATCTACTTAAGGATAAGGGGTTGCCGCTGTAGCTAACCAGTAATCCCACCTAATCGAATGGGAGCAGGTCAATGAATTTCGGTGCACCCACTATGTGCGTTCCACTAAAATCGTTAGGAATTCCCCTCGTCATTTCAATGGCTTTATCTGCACAAGCCGTGTATTCCGAGCCCCCCCCATTACCTATAGTGCTCGGCACATCAACTGCACTGACTGGCCCAACCAATCAGCTCGGCCAAAATATGAAACTTGGTTTGGAAGCTGCCTTTTCGGAGGTCAATAACAAAGGAGGCATCCGTGGTAGACAACTAAAACTGATCGCTCTTGACGATGGCTATGAGCCAAACCGAACATCGCCAAATATGCGTAAATTGACAGCCATGAATAATCTAGTCGCCGTCATCGGTAACGTTGGCACACCCACCGCCGTCGCCGCACTGCCCATTGCCATCGAAACCAAAACGCCTTTTATAGGAGCATTTACCGGTGCGGGTATTTTGCGCAAATCGCCGCCCGATCGCTATGTCGTCAACTATCGCGCCAGTTATGCAGAAGAAACTCATGCCATGGTATCAGCCCTCATTCAGCATGGAGGGCTAAAACCGCAGGAAATAGGTTTTTTTACCCAGCGTGACGCCTACGGAGATTCGGGGTACGTGGGTGCAGCGCAAGCGCTAAAAGAAGCGGGATTGGTCAATGAACACCTTATCGTTCACGGCCGCTATGAAAGAAATACACTCGCAGTAGAGAACGGGCTCGCGGATATTTTACAGGCTAACTCTCGTCCGAAAGCCCTCATAATGGTGGGGGCCTACGCCCCCATAGCAGAATTCATTCGTCTAGCGAGAGACTACGGCTTTCGAGGGTTGTTTCTCAACGTTTCATTTGTAGGTGCTACGTCTCTTTCGAGTACACTCGGAAAAAGGGGAGAAGGCGTTATTATCACTCAGGTTGTGCCCCACTATGATGCCAATTTACCGCTAACCCAATCCTATCGACGGGCATTGGCGGCCTATGACGAAACTGCGCAACCGTCTTTCACCTCAATAGAGGGTTATATCACCGCCTCCATTTTCATTAAAGCTATGGAAAACTATGCTGGAGAAATTAACCGGGAAGGTGTCATTGAAGCCCTAGACACCCTCGGCAACTTTGAAATTGGAATGAATGCAGGACTCAATCTTGGAGTTGAAAGTCATCAGGCAAGCCACCGTATTTGGCCAACTGTTATGAAGAACGGAAAAATCGTGCCTTTTGATTGGAAAAACCTCCCTGAGCTGATGCGGGGCTTGCAATAGCTAATGGATGAAAGGAAAAAGGTAGACATAGAATCAAAAAACACCCTATACCGATTATGGGGCCTCGGATCCGTAATTTTCTTTTCGATTATCGTTATTGGCATTGTCATTTATTTCACCTATCAAGACGTAGCGGAACAGCGGAAAAAGGCGGCACAAAACCAACAGATATTTTCCCGCATGATTCAAGAAAGCCACTCCAGCTTACAAAAGGGGAGCTCCGCATTCTACCAGTTATTTTTGGACAATTACGAGAGCAATGACAGCAGTGATAAGTGGATTGAGGGCCTTGAATCCTATATACCGATTAGACAAAACCTGTTTTTAACCGATGCACAACAGCAGGTTTTCAATCGCTACTTGGTAAAAGTCGCATCGATAAAGCAGCATTACCATGTAAGCATTGCCTGGAGCCAGAACTATGCACGATCAGTTGAGTCGCTTGGTGAAATTGAGATATCGGTGACTAATAAGATCAATGAGATGTCAGAAGCACTGAGCAAAATGAGCGGACTTGAGCGACTAAAAAGAATAGCCATTATTCTAAGTCCGACTATTGAGAATGACAGAATGGGGCAAGGAGATCGAGAGCTTGTGAGAATGGGTACCGTATCACTGAGCAATTTGAGAGCAATTCAGAAAGAGTTAGACGACCTGTCCAATTTACAGCGCGCCCTCTATCTATCCAGCAAGATTGACACTCTTGCCAGCATGAAAGAAAACAACTTCTCACCTACCATATTGCGACTGCAAAGAGAAGTATCGGCGCTGTCGGCCAACCCGTCAAATACCACCATGCCATCGTCAAACTTCGAGCAGATATTTAGCATGCTGTTCGGCATCAATTATTACCATGACATTACCCACCAAACGTTAATCACGGGTGACGGTGGTATGTACAACAAAAAAATAGCGCATCTCACAGCTAAGAATAGAGGCGCCGAGCTATTCAAACGCTACCAAGAGATATCTTACGATCTGAACCAGTCGCACTTCGACTTAACGCAGATTTTTGAACAGGAAAACCAACTACTCAATTTAGAGAGCGAACAAATTATTAAACGCTCAGTACTACTGCTAATTATTATCGCCTTTATAATTGCAGCAATTTTGGGCTGGGCAACATTTAGAATTGTGAAACAAGTTTCACAGCTGCAAGTTCTCCGCGATCTGAATAACGAACTTGAGTCTGCCAAAAAATATGCGGAGGAAAACTCCAAGGCCAAAGGGAATTTTTTGGCTAAAATGAGCCACGAGATTCGCACACCGATGAATGGCATGCTCGGCATGAGTGAACTTTTACAGGAGACCCCTTTAAACACGCAACAAAAAGACTATCTGAAAGTAATGCGGGAAGCCGGTAAAACACTACTGGTGGTTATTAATGATATTTTAGATTTTTCCAAATACAGCACCGGGAATCTGGAATTCGATTCCAGACCCGTTAATTATAGAACCCTGGCCAAGGACGCGTTGCTGCCTTATAAGCTAACCAAATCGGACAACATTGAGTACTACCTTGAAATAGATGATGAAGTTCCGGAATTCCTTATGACAGATCCAGCGAGATTCAATCAGGTCATTAGCAACCTTTTAAACAATGCAAAAAAATTCACCCATAAAGGGGAAATCCATTTCCGTACACATTACCTCGGCCAAAATGGCGATGGCACTATCTCGCTGCAAATTGAAGTAGAAGACACAGGGATTGGTATGTCTACAGCAACAATTGCCAAAATATTCGACGAATTTGAGCAAGCTGATGCATCTACAAGTAGAATATACGGTGGTTCCGGGCTGGGACTTACCATCTGCAACGAACTAGTAAAACTAGCCGGCGGGGAAATGTGGGCAGAAAGCAAAGCTGGTAAAGGGTCTATTTTTTACATTAGAGTAAACCTCTCCCCAACGGAGACTTCACCGAAAAACACTAAGATAAAAACCGATGGCAACGAGCTGCCAGACTTATCCAACTTGAATATTTTGGTCGCGGAAGACAACGCGACAAATCAACTGATAATAAAACATACATTACAGCTACTAGGCATTGTGAATTTTTTAGTCGTTGAAAATGGCGCTGAAGCCGTTGAAAAAGTCTGTGACCTCGGCAGAACCTATCACGCAGTGTTTATGGATTGTGAAATGCCAATAATGGATGGTTATGAAGCAGCGACGATTATTAGGCAATGGGAAAGAGATAGTCACCTAGCACCCATTGCCATCTGCGCTTTGACAGCTCATGCGATGGATGAGCATCGGCAAAAAACAAAAGAGGCCGGCATGAACTATCATATTAGCAAGCCTATTTCTATCGAGACCATTCGGTTATTTTGTGAGTCCCTAACGTCCGAAGACAGGAAAATCGATGCAATAAAACCACGACCTCTACATTAACGATGGCGAATTAACGTAATCACTATTGCATGGCAGCGTTCTAGGGGCGACGATGACCCGGTAAATATTTCTGTGTAACTGCCACCAGTGCTTTCTTCTATCTTGTTTATCAAATTCCGATTCAAGCGAACACGCGCCCATCATCTGAGCCCAAGGTACTCCAGAACGACTGTCAACATTCAATTTGAGTACAGGCTAAACTCTCGACTACTGACGTTCACTGTTACTATCAAAGCAATCGCGCCGAAATCGCTCTTATTAGTACCGCACAACGCCTTACCAAAGGACTAGTCTAGCTGTTTCCCCACAACGCTTCCCCACACGCTTTCTCCATGTATTTCTGGCTTGTGCCATCAAATATGTCTATTGTTAGCTCTTTGCATTACGCTAGTCTTGCTTATCGTAATGCCTGCCAAGCTTGAATAGGGTCACATCAAAATGTCAAAAGACTTTCCAGTGCAATTTTTTGATAGACAGGATGAATCTCCAGATGAAGAATTTTATCTGCATCCACGGTTTAAAACACATATAGATGATGCGACCATTTACAATCTGACAAATTATTACCGCGAGAATATCCCAAAAAACGGTAGAGTATTGGATCTCATGTCTTCTTGGATATCTCATTTACCGGCAGATCAGAGCTACCGCACAGTTTCCGGAATTGGAATGAATCGGGAGGAACTGGCTGCTAACAAGCGGCTTAACGACTACCACGTCCGTAATCTTAATACCGACCCGACCGTACCCTATCTCAGTGAAAGCTTTGATGCGGTACTCATTGCTGTATCAGTGCAATACCTCATCCATCCGCTCGAAGTGTTCAAAGATATCGCTCGTTGTCTATTGCCAGCGGGGAAATGTATTGTCAGCATGTCGCATCGACTGTTTCCCAGCAAGGCGATTCTGGCCTTCCATACACTGCCTCCGGAGGATCGATGTCAACTGGTAGCAAGCTATATGAATCAAACTGGATTTGTAAATATTAAGACTGTTGACCGGTCTCCAAAACATGCCGACCCTTTGTGGATTGTAACAGGGGAGAAATGACCTCAAAACAACTCCACATCATCAGTTGCAGTCGCTATAGTCGTTGGATTAGCAACCTTACTGGGCTGACGCCCGCTAATCCTATCAACCAAGTTGCTCAAGATGGTGGAAAATTGCGAGAGATCACCACTGTCCGAAGTAGCCTTCATGGTACTATCGGCAATATTACCCGCTACTGTCTCGATTCTGATTATATTACTGCGGATATCCGCAGATTCTTGGCTTTGCAGTTTAGCTGTACTCGCTACACGCTTATTAACCGCTGCCAGTTTATCTGTTGCACCAACGATACGCTCTAAAACTTCTTGCACTTCATGATTTTTTTCAACGCTCTGTGTGACTTTTCCGGTGCTGATATCCATCGCACTAACTAATTGCAAAATACCGGCTTGAACGCCCTCGACAGTCACTTTAATACTCTTAGTTGCCGCTGATGTTTTCATTGCCAACGTGCGAACTTCATCTGCGACAACGGCAAAACCGCGCCCGACCTCACCGGCTCTGGCAGCTTCAATCGCTGCATTTAGCGCCAATAGGCTGGTTTGATCAGTAATATTATTAATTACCGTCATCACCGCACCTACCTCTGTACCCATACGCTCCATCTCTTGGGCAATTCCCGAGGTGCGGTTAATTTCATTTGCCACGGCATTATTAATTGCCATAGCATCATCCATCACCTGCAAACCTTGCCTTGCGGTTTCATCGGTCTCTCTCACCATTTCAGAAGCGGTATGGGTGGTATCGGCCATTGCTGTCGCCGCTTCAGACATTCGCCCAATACTGGCTGACAGCGCTCCTATTTCTGCAACCTGTTGCTGTATTGATCTGTTATTTTGGGTCGCCGACTCCTGTGTATCTGATGACACTAATTGCATGTTGCCTGAAACTTCGCTGATTTGTCTGAGTAACTCTTCAAGAATATTCATCAGCCGATTAAAGGCATCGGCAACCGTGTTCAGCTCTCGCATAGCAATATTGCCTTTCATACGCACATCACATCCACCACCTTGCTCGAGTTGAGCAACAGTCTCGTTAATCGCCGAAACAACCGTTTGTATACCTTTATCAATACTGCGAGAAAAATAGCCCTGCAAAAGAACAATGAGAAATACGGCACTAGGGAAAACTACGGAGATCAAACTGTCGATGATACTCTGGGTTTGTACAGCTCTCTGGCTAGCCTCAGCTATAATCACCTGCCCTTGCGCTATCACATTTTCGATCTTCGCAGAGCGCCGTTCATGAACATCAAGAAATTGACTAAATACCTCTTCTCGCTGATCAATAGTGCTGGCGAGATTATGAAAGGAATTACTGTAGGCTGCGAAATCATCAACTAAGGCTTGAGGCGAGTTTCGCTCATTCATCTTTTGGGAAATCAGTCGGTATTGGCTGTCAAAAAGATCCACATATTTTCGCTCACCACGGAGAATAAAATCTTTTTCTCGGCGGCGCAGTTCTAGCAGCAGGTGAGCTAGGTCAGGGACATTGATTGTCTGCTCTAGTTTACTCGCGAAAGCCCTCATCTCGCCCTCTAGGCCAATATTTTCCGTGAGACCTACACGCTCAATTAAATCGAAATATTGATCGAGTAACTCGACAACCAAGCGCAAATCGATGAGTGAAAGCTCAATTGTTTTCCAAAACCTAGTTTGATCGACGACCTGATGAGTAATTTCAAAAACTTCCAACGCCTGTGCATAAGACTGACGGGCACCCTTTGCATGCATTTTGTCTTTATTGGCTCGAAAAATCATTGCATGGGCAAAACCGTCGAGAGACTCCCTATGGGCAGCCAACAACGTGGTACTTATCAACTGCGTGCGAACCTGGTTGCGAGCGGCCTGCAATCGCTGATTATCGAAATATCGACCCGCCATGGCCAACATCACCATCACCACCACAAATATAATCAGAACCAGCGCGAGGCGGCCTCGAATACTCTTTATGTTTAGTAAAAGTGACGTCATAGCTTACAACCCACAATAAAAAACCCAAAAAACAGTAACTTATCAGGCTCAAGTGATGGCTGCCGGCGCCATTCTTGCCGCCGATCTAAATGATTCCCGCCCCCGCTGTTGACGCCATGTTAGAATATTTATTATTAATATAGTCTCTAAAATCATCTGAGAATCTATGCTCGGAACGTCGCCACCAGCGCTCGACGCCGGGATGTTTGCAATAATCATCAAAGAATCGGCTCCAGTACAACCAAACCACATCACTGGTCAGCCTGCGCTGGTACTGTATGTAATAGGTAAAGTGATTTTCAAATGCAGCGCTAATGAGCAGGTTGTACTGAGATGCAGCTAAAAAGTCGAGTTTTTCTCCGCGATTACCGCGAGATTCAATGTCGAGTAGCTCGGGGTGGTCAAAATATTTTTCACGGCTTTTTTGAACACCATCATTGGAAGATACATCGTGTGTAGCCCGCAGGAATTCTGAATTTTCACGGACAAACTTCGAATTATCCCTAACTTGAAATGCCAAATAGACTAGAGAAATAACCACAGCTATTGCGCTAACAAACTCCCCAATATTACCAATTGCTTCTAGATCCATGACTCGCCCCCCAACATTTACCGACTAAGCATAGCCTTGTTATCATTCCCTTAAAATTATGGCAGCTTCAAGTTACTGTGACCTCAATAGCTATATTCTTGCATCGACCCTAACGAAAATAGTAGTTCACTGAGTCTGCAACACTTTAAGATGATCTACCAGAGACAATCATACATTAATCACTCTGATTACGCGCCAACGGCTGTTACAGACTACAATATACTAATAAAACGCACTGCCGTTATGTCAATTTGTCAGCTATCGCCAATATCGGCATTGGATATTCGGGCAGCACATTCCACTACCCACACTAACGGAACAACACCATGAAACACGTCAGTTTTACTCGCATGGAACAGGGCACCGCCGAGGACTACGCGTTCCTCGCCCAGCAAGAACAACAATATGTCAGCGGATTACCCCAGCGTTTGATCAAGGCACTACTCAAACTACAAAACTCTCTGCCGGGCTATCAACTTTCCGTGTTAGAACACTCCCTGCAAAGTGCCACCCGCGCCCACCGGGCGGGAGAGTCGGAGCAGTTGGTGGTGGCTGCACTGCTACACGATGTCGGCGATGAATTGGCGCCCTACTCCCACAGCGAAATGGTCGCGGCCATCTTGCGGCCCTTTGTCAGTGAAGACATTTACTGGGTTATCAAACACCACGGTCTGTTCCAGCAGTATTACTACGCCCACCACAGTGGCGGTAATCGCCACGCGCGAGATCGCTATAGTGAACACCGCTATTACCAATCCGCGGTAGATTTTTGTCACCATTACGACCAAAACTGTTTTGATCCCGACTATGACTGGGAATCGCTGGAGTTTTTCCGTCCCATGATAGAACGCGTCTTTGCTCAACCCCTCGCCGGCAACCAGCAGTAATTGCTGTCGACCCTGCACCGTAAAGCCGTTGTACAGCAATGGCAATCTCGCTGGGGTAGCAGCTGATGGCTCAGTTGCGGCGCTAGCGCCGGGCCAGAAAAGTTACATCACCAGTGTAATAGACTAATTCCAGCAGAGCGGACAAGGTTTTGGAGCAGCAGCTAGCAGCGGTTTATCACCACCACAATGATCAGTTTGTGCAGGGCATCATTTTGCAATCGATTATTATACTAATTAGCGCGCATCGTTTCTGTAGCATTGGCGCATACCATGAGCGCCGAAAATGAGCCCGCTAAGCCCTCGATAAACACTTTAACGACTATAACCACTGCGCCCGTTCAGGGCTCCACAATCCACTTCGAATCCACTCCAAATACCCGCCGCAATAACCGCGCCCCCTGAGGGGGCTGGCCGGGAATCACCGACACCGCCAGCCCCGCGGTCTCCGCTTCCTGGGCAATGCGCTGAATCACTAGTGCGCCGGTATAGTCGATGCGCCCCAGCCGTCTAAGGTCCAACACCAGCGACTTTACGTCGGGGTGGTTCACCAACTCCTCCACCAAGGTCTCATCGAGGGAGTGGGCCGAGCCAAAAAATAACACCCCGGTAGGCTCTAGCTGTAGGCAGTGCTGGTGGTAATGACTGGACACAAAAATACGTCGCTCGCGCCACAGATGTACCGCAATACCCAAGCCCATGCCCAGCAGTACCGCTAGATCGATGCGCGGCGATAACAGCAGAGTGAGTAAAAATGTTGCCCAGGCAATAGCTGACTGGGCCCTAGAGGTGCGCATCAAATGCAGCAGTGGTTCAAACTTAATCAGCGGTGCCACCGCGGCAATAATAATGGCCGCCAATACCGCCCTAGGTAGTGAACTCAACAAGTTGGCAAAGGGTAAAAAACCCAGCACAATTAAACCGGTGATAGCGCCGCTCCAACGAGAATGGGCACCGGCACTAAAACTGACCATGGTTCGGGAAAAGGAGCCGCCCACTGGGAAGGCACTGCTAAAACCCGCCACTACATTGGCCACCCCCTGGCTTAAAAACTCGCGGTTAGCACTCCAGGGGCGGCGGGTGGATGCCGCCAGCGTTCGGGCAATAGCCGCGGGTTCAGCGAAGCCTACTAGGGCAATTACCAGCCCCGGCACTATCAATTCATCGATACGCTGCCAGGGCAATTGCCAGCTCAGCGCAGGCAAATCCGAGGGAATAAACCCGACCTGGGCACAGTCACAACCAATACTGCGCTGGTAGACAATACCCAGTACCACTGCGATCAGCACGCCGGGAAACAGCGCGTGAAACCGTTTGCCGAGCAACAACAATGCCAGCGTTAACGCCCCCAATACCATCGACTGGGCATTCCACTGCGAAGACTCAGAGGCCACAGTCAACAAATTGGCAAACACATCGCTGCCGCTAGTGCTGACGCCAAACAGTGCAGGCACCTGCGTTGACAAAATCAGTACTGCTGCGGCGGTGGTAAAACCGTTGAGTACCGGCTGCGACATTAAATACACTAAAAAGCCGGCCCGGCTAAAGCTGATCACAATACGGATCACCCCCACCACAACCGCCAACAGCGCCGCCAGCGCAATGTATTCCGCACTCAACGGTGTCGCCAGCGCCGACAACGCGCCAAAAATTAGAATACTGGTCATTGCCACCGGCCCCGTTTGCAACCAGGGGGATGAGGCAAAAAAGGCCGCCGCAATCAGCGGTAAAATGGCTGCGTAAAGGCCCTGTATGGCCGGTAGTCCCGCCAGTTCGGCGTAGGCAATAGACTGAGGAATAAGTATAAGAGCGACTGTAACCCCGGCAAGGATATCGCGCCAAGAGGGGCCGGCACGATCGGCTGAGGGCAGTTTTTCCATATTAATAAGCCTGCAATACGGTGAGTGAGCGCTCAATAAACCAGAATGCCGCGGTGGTGCCAATGGCATAGGCGGGCAGGCGTTTAAGTACCGCAGGCACTGCTGTTGGCAATCTGGCAATGGCCGCTAATAGCACCAACATTACTGCCACAATAATCAGCTGCCCTAGTTCTACCCCCACATTAAACAACAATAACGCCAGTATCGCCGCCTCCTCGGGTAGTCCTATCTCGGTCAGGGCGCCGGCAAAACCAAAACCATGCAGTAATCCAAAAACAAAAGTAATCGCCCAAGGATAGCTGCGCATCACCGATTTAGCGCTGCCGGGGGCTCTTAACTCCACCGCCAAAAACACAATACTCAGTGCTATCAATGCCTCTACCGGCGCCTGGGGCAGGCTAACCGTAGCAAAGCTTGCCAGCGCCAGTGTGATGCTGTGGGCCACGGTAAATGAGGTAACCACCTTGAGCAGCAACAGCGGTGTGCGCACCAACAACACCAGGCCGATAATAAACAAGATATGGTCGTAGCCCTGCAACAGATGTTCGATACCCAGCCATAGGTAAATACCGCTGCCAGAACTCTGGCCGCTGTTATCGACTAACAAGCTCGAAGCACCTGCACGTAAAATGGCACTTTGCAGGGCGCCGTCAGCAAACGTGATTTCGACAAAGGTGTCGACGATGGTACTGTCTAAACCGCTGATAACAATCGTCTTGGCCGCCAATCCCTCACCACTGCAGGCTATAGTCCAACGCTTAGTGAGGGCCATGGCAGTACTCGTACCGAGACTGCGGGCCAGCTCTTGGCAGTTGTCAGGTAGTACCGGCTCTAGGTGCAGACTTTCACCGGCCCGCAGCGGCTGCTTCCACAGTACCCTGTAGTTAATGTCCGCAGATGGTCGGGCTTCATCAGTAGAGTCTGTTGCCGACAGTGCACTGCTGATAGCTGCAGGGACAGTCAGCTCGCTGATTTTCAAATAGGCTGGGCGAATCTCATGACCCTGTACCGGGCTGACCACAATGCACCCTAGGTAAAGCGGCGCTAGTAGCCACAATAACCGGCTCATTTAGCACTCTCGGAATCGCGCTGCACGGCCATCGCAGGATTGGCATACACAATGTGATACTGGCTTTTCGTATCGCGATAAAATGCCTCGCTGGCTAGGCGGCGCTGCTCGACATTGTAGTGTTCCAATACTTGTGATTCTACTTTAGCCAGGCTTTGCTGATATTGCGGCGTTTTGTTCACAACTTTCACCGCGTGCCAGCCAAAGGCGGAACGCACTGGTGCCGACCACTGACCCGGAGCCATGTTTGCCAGTGCGCTGGCAAAACCGCGGCCAAACAGTTGGCCGATATCGAGCTCGGTTCTGGCTGCGTACTGGCGCTGCAACATAAAGGCATCGCCGCTGCTACGCCAGGTAGTGCTATCGGCCGGCTGCTCGTTAAGTTCTGCCGCTAGTGCCTGGGCCTGTTGTTGCAACTGGGCCGACTGGCTGGCGTCATCGCGAAAATACACGTGGTAAAAAGAGGTTTTGGAGGGGGTGATATAGCGGCTTTTTGTCTGTCGGTAAAAGTCTTCCAGTATCGCCGCAGAGGGCGTCGGGATATCCAGCATTTCCTCAGACAAAAATCGGTATTTCTGCACCATGCGCCGGCGAATAATGACATCGTCCTCACCCAGGTCCAACTTTCTCGCCTCGCGGTACAAAATTTCTTCTTGTACATACTGCTTCACAATGGCAGCGGTTTGTTCCGGGCTGGGGGGCCGGGAATACTGGCTCTGCCACTGTGCCGTCAGGCGGGCGACATCGCTATCGCTCACTACAACAGTATTGCCCGCGGTGTCTTCGCCGAAGGTATTAAACAACGCAAAGACCAAGGCGCCGAGTAGCATAAATTGAACAAAGGGGTCGCGCAGCAAAGTTTTAACAGCAGACATGTATTTCCCAACAAAACAGTGACGAATAACTAACTTGAATCACAACAGACTTTACCAGAAATACAGCGCGAGAACTCTATGACTATCGACTAAAAGTCCACAGCTTGCTTATTTTTGTAATGAGGCCGACTAAAACCGCTACTAATACGAATGCTCCGAGATTGGCCACTGGTGGTTCCAAGTGGTCATTTTAATAGTGTTCACTGCGGTATTGCAGCTTTTATAAGAGCGTGGTCTACCACTGAATAAAGTATGCAATTCGAGAGTGACGGCGATGGATAGCATCTCATCGTGTAACACGGTCATTCTTCAACCGCCATCGCGCAGCCCATAACCGCTTTTGGTTGATAACCCACGCCCTTTAGCGGTCACGGCCCACCCGCTAGCTACTTTGTGCGCCAGTATATTTTCGATAGCAGAACTGCGCTCAATGGTAGTCACTCACGGTATTGCATGTCCTTATGAGGGCGTGGGTTATCAACCGAATAAGGTATGTAATTCGGGAGTGACGGCGATGGATTGCATCTCATCGATTAGCACGGTCATTCTTCAACCGCCATCGCGCAGCCCATAACCGCTTTTGGTTGATAACCCACGCCCTTCAGCGGTCACGGCCCA
>Ga0105355_10000236_pt1 | contig 49553 bp, 56 predicted proteins | sample GOMGulsemesocosm_2_FD_83508 | JGI IMG/M metagenome (GOLD analysis project Ga0105355, IMG submission 83508) | Methane-oxidizing microbial communities from mesocosms in the Gulf of Mexico - GOM9C Gulf of Mexico | ecosystem: Environmental > Aquatic > Marine > Cold seeps | place: Gulf of Mexico...
ATCGCCGCTCCTTGCCATTGCACACATGGATGTGTGTACTTAGATTTTGCCGGGAGCATAAAATCTGCCATGGCACCGCGGCATACCGTTCATCCTTGAACATCGCCGCTCCTTGCCATTGCACACATGGATGTGTGTACTTAGATTTTGCCGGGAGCATAAAATCTGCCATGGCACCGCGGCATACCGTTCATCCTGAACATAAAAACCGCAATTAAGCGGTTTTTTTTATCTTCAGTTAAGCGTTACTTTTTCTTGTAGGCTTTTCTTAGACGGTCACGTTTACGCAACTGCGTTGGGGTCAACTTATTCTTTTTCCCTTCAAACGGATTATCGCTGTTTCTAAATTCGATCTTGATTGGCGTGCCCATAATCTCAAGCGTACGACGGAAGTAGTTCATCAAGTAACGTTTATAAGATACATCAAGTTTCTTAACCTGATTACCATGAATAACGATAACTGGAGGATTATAACCACCGGCATGTGCATAACGCAATTTAACGCGGCGTCCGGCGAACATCGGTGGACTATGATCATCAACAGCCATCTGCATGATTTTAGTCAGCATAGAGGTTGAAGTTCGTTTTGTGGCTGAGTTATACGCCTCATTAACCGAATCAAATAAATTACCAACACCACTGCCGTGCAGCGCCGAGATAAAGTGAATTCGCGCAAAATCGACAAAGCCAAGACGACGGTCTAATTCAGACTTAATTCGATCCTTAGCGTCATTGTCTAAGCCATCCCATTTGTTAACCGCAATAACGATTGAACGACCAGCGTTTAATGAGAAGCCTAATAAGCTCAGATCTTGATCTGAGATATTATCGCGGGCATCGATAAGCAATAGCACCACATTCGCATCTTCAATCGCCTTAAGCGTTTTGATGATCGAAAATTTCTCAACCGCTTGATTAATATTTTTACGACGACGAACACCCGCCGTATCAATCAATACGTACTCACGCTCATCACGTTGCATCGGAATATAAATACTATCGCGCGTGGTACCAGGCATATCGTAAACAACGACACGTTCTTCACCCAAAATACGATTGGTTAAGGTTGATTTACCAACATTTGGCCGACCAATTATTGCTAATTTAATTGGTAGTGCTTGCAGCGCTCTAGCCTGCTCGGCAGCTGTTTCTTCGGTTAGCTCTTCTTCCTCTTCCTCATCCCATTCATCTTTTTCTTCGTCAAGGTTGAGTAAGCCCATCTCTTCAGCATAAGGACGTAAACATGTCTCGATAAGCACTTGAACGCCACGGCCATGTGACGCAGCAATCGGGTGAATATCGCCAAGTGACAATGAGTAGAAATCGCCGACAACCGAATCAATGTCAACACCGTCGGTTTTATTAGCGACTAAATATACCGTTTTGTCTGTTTGACGAAGGTGATGTGCAATAGCTTCATCAGCAATCATCACGCCATCACGCGCATCGACTAAGAATAAAACAACATCGGCTTCTTCAATCGCCAATAACGACTGTTCAGCCATCAGTGCGTCAATGCCTGCTTCATCCCCTTGAATACCGCCGGTATCGATTAATAAAAATTCATAGCCAGCAAGCTTCGCTTGGCCATATTTACGGTCACGAGTTAACCCTGGAAAATCGGCGACTAGCGCATCGCGAGTTCGGGTTAAGCGGTTAAATAATGTTGACTTACCAACATTTGGGCGGCCAACAAGGGCTACTACAGGAAGCATTTTTATGTTCTCCATAAACACAAAAGCGGCCCGTTGATGTCTATCCCGGACCGCTTTGTAACTAAGTTTTTAAATAAAGGTACTAATTGGCGCTATTTTATAGAAAGAGCCGACAATAAGCCATCTTTAGATTGCAGATAAAGGCGACCATCAACACTTAATGGCGCAGCAATGTGACCATCGTCATCAATTTCTTTTTGACCGACAAACTCACCTGTTTCTTGCGACAGTAAATGCAAGTAACCTTCAAAATCAACGACAGCGACATAATTGCCGAAAACGGCAGGTGCCGTCAGTCCGCGATTCTCTAAGCCCATTTGGCTCCAAACCTCTAAGCCTGAACGACGATCGATAGCATAAACATGCCCATCATCGGTGGTAACAAAGATCATGAAACCGCTGATGCTTAGTGCTTGGAAAGCCGAGTAATCACGTTTCCATAACACCTTACCGCTGCGCACTTCGATTGCAACTAAGTTACCATTATAACCGACTGCATACATGGTGCTGCCGAGGATCACCGGGGACGAATCAACATCGATGATACCGCTAAGTTCATTACCGCCACGAGCCTGGGTCACTATTGCTTCCCAAATAGCACGGCCATCTTCAATTAGCACACCGGCAATCTTACCATTAGGTAAACCAAAGAATGCAGCCCCTTGATTTTCGGTGATACCAGAGGTGCCACGTAACGTTAACGCAGGAACATCTTGCTGAAAGGTCCAGCTATGCTCACCCGTATCAAGATCAAACGCCATCACTTTGCCATTGCCCATTAAGGCAACCACTTTATTTAACGCGAGCAACGGTTTTGATAGGATTTCACCGTCAACTTGTTTTTTCCAAACTAAACTGCCATCAGCCTCATTTAGCACATATAACATGCCACTTTCTGCGCCAATTACAACTTTGTCGTAACCAGTGCTTATGCCACCAGACAACTGCGCGCTAGCGGTAGCTGAGAAAAAACTACTCTCTTCATTAAGCGTCACTTGCCATTGCAATTTTCCGGTGTCGACATCAAACGCCATCACATCACCGGTGCGATCACTGGCAAACACCTTGCCGTAAGCAACAGCAGGCATTAGCTTGGAGAAATATCCATCGGTGCCATCACCAACGCTATGTTCCCAATCTGTTGCGATGGCAACAGTGGATTGGATTAACGGTAGTGGCGCTATTTTTAGCTCATCATCGCTAGACGAACAGCCCATTAGGACACTAGAACTGAGCGCTGCGAGCGCAAATAATTTTGACCATTGATTCATTATTATCCCCTAAACCGCTGGAGCTAAGTCATCTAATTTCATTCGTAAGTCATTGCTTACACGTTCGCCCGCCGCTTCTACAGCTGCTTGATAGGCGCTACGCGCCTTAGCGTCATCACCATTGGCAATATGAACATCACCAAGCAATTCATTTTTGAGCGCACCAAAGGCATTATCTTCGAGACTATTGAGGGTCGATAAAGCGTTATCATAGTTACCGGTTGCAAGCTCAATACGTGCTAAACGCGTTTTAGCCACGCTAATTACTGCTGATTCAACATCGCTGGCGATCACTTGCTTAAGGATTGCCGTTGCTTTGTCATATTCTTTGCTTTGGACTAATGATTTAACCATCAACAGCTGCGTTAACTGGCTGTATTGGCTGTCGCCGTGGCCCGCTACATATTTTTCGCCATCACTAATCACATCACTCGATTTAGACAACTTAGAGAATTCAATCGAATGTTGCCCCATGGTGACAAGTTCTAACTTTTGATAATAGTTCCAACCCCAGATACCACCTAATCCAATAACGGCGCCAATCACTAGCGAGGTACCATTTTCTTTCAAAAATCGTTTGATTGCTTCTTCTTGTTGTTCTTCGCTGCTGTAAATTTCCAAGATGTACTCCTTATAATTCTTCTAGTAGTGCAGATAACTCATCCATTGACACGGTCAATTGAGGTTTGTCTTCACGTAAATATTTAACGCTAACTTGCCCATTGGCAATTTCATCATCGCCAAAAATCAACACGATTTTTGCGCCACTTTGATCAGCTTTTTTCATTTGTTTTTTAAAGTTGCCGCCGGCGTTGTGTTTCATCACTCGCAAGCCAGCATGTTGCTCACGCAGCTTTTCACTGGCTAGCATTGCATGATTTTGCGCCGCATCCCCCATCGCGCAAACATAAACATCGACAGTGCTACGTACCTCGTCAACCAATGATAATGCTTCAAGCATTAACACCAAACGTTCGATCCCCATGGCAAATCCAACTGCTGGGGTTGCTTTACCACCTAGCTGCTCGACTAAACCATCATAACGACCGCCAGCTAACACGGTACCTTGAGCGCCTAAGCTATCGGTAACCCACTCAAACACTGTGCGATTATAATAATCTAAACCACGCACCAAGCGCTCGTTAACCTGGTATTGGATGCCCGCCAAGCGTAACAGTTCACATAATTTTGCAAAATGTGCGGTTGACTCTTCACCAAGGTACTCTGACAATTTAGGCGCATCGCCCAAGATCGCTTGTACCTGTGGGTTTTTAGTGTCTAATACGCGCAATGGATTTGTGTACATGCGGCGTAAAGACTCTTCGTCTAATACATCTTTATGTAGCTCAAGAAAGCTAATCAGCGCATCGCGGTAGTTGGCGCGCTCAGCGTTATCACCTAGGGTATTAATTTCCAGACGCACATGGTCGCGCATGCCAAGCTTATTCCACAGGTGAGCCGACATCAATAAGACTTCGGCATCCGCCTGGGCATCAGCGATGCCATAAACTTCGACACCAAATTGGTGGAACTGACGATAGCGCCCTTTTTGTGGACGTTCGTGGCGGAACATCGGTCCCATATACCACAAGCGTTGCTCCTGGTTATACAGCAAGCCATGTTGGTTACCGGCACGTACGGTACATGCAGTGCCTTCAGGGCGTAGGCTTAAACTATCGCCATTACGATCCTCAAAGGTATACATTTCTTTTTCAACAATATCGGTTACTTCACCAATAGAGCGCTTAAATAGATCAGTGCTTTCGACGATGGGCGTGCGGATCTCGCTATAACCATATGCTGCAACGGTGTCACGAATAGCCTGTTCGGCCATTTGCCAAAGTGGAGTCTGCGTCGGCAGAGTATCGTTCATACCACGAATAGCTTGGATAAATTTTGCCACGTTGTTACCTATATATTCTTTATCATGTACTTGATCGAGCGGCGGTTGTACATCCACTCAATAAAAAATTTTACAGCATTATGCTAAATTTATAGCACAGATGCTACTGCTATCTGTTTACAGCTGCTTAACGTCTAATTTATTGCGTTGATTTTCTAAGCGGGCGCGTATTTTAGCTTCCAGTGAGTCGACTAGGTTGGTGTTCACTAAACGCTCTTTCTGACGTAAACCGTCCTCATAGAAACCGCTCATTTTGTTACCACCGGCCAAACCAATATCTGAGACTAATGCCTCACCAGGACCATTGACCACACAGCCAATAATCGACACGTCCATGGGCTCTACAATATCCTCGAGACGATTTTCTAGCTCATTGACTGTCGCTATCACATCAAACTCCTGACGCGAGCAACTCGGGCAGGCTATGAAGTTGATGCCACGGCTGCGAATACGCAATGATTTTAGAATATCAAAACCAACTTTAATTTCTTCCACCGGATCGGCCGCTAATGAAACACGTAACGTATCGCCGATACCATCGTTGAGCAACATGCCAAGGCCCACCGCAGATTTAACCGCACCGGCGCGAAAAGCGCCCGCTTCAGTAATACCTAAATGCAGCGGCTGTGCAATCTCTTTAGCCAATAGACGGTATGACTCAACAGCCAAATGGACATCAGAAGCTTTAACCGACACCTTAAATTGATCGAAATTAAGCCGATCTAAGATATCGACATGACGCATTGCAGACTCGAGTAACGCCGCTGCCGTTGGTTCGCCATATTTTTCTTGAATGTCTCGTTCTAGCGAGCCGCCATTAACACCAATACGGATGGGGATATTAAGATCGCGTGCACAGTCTACCACTGCGCGAATGCGATCTTCTTTGCCAATATTGCCTGGATTTATACGCAGACAATCGGCACCATATTCAGCCACTTTAAGCGCAATACGATAATCAAAATGGATGTCAGCGACCAACGGAATAGAGGTACGCTGTTTAATAATCTTAAACGCCTCTGCGTCATTCATCGTTGGCACTGATACCCGCACGATATCTGCACCCGCCGCCTGGATTCGCATAATTTGTGCTACGGTCGCATCAACATCCGTGGTTAGGGTATTTGTCATCGACTGCACCGCTATCGGTGCGCCATCGCCGATGGGCACATTACCAACCATAATTCGCGTTGATTTTCTTCTAATGATTGGAGATTCAAAATGCATATTAGTTATCCAACGGTACGCTAAATCGTGCCGTTTCGCCGTTGATAAAAGGAGTTATATCAAGTAATTCACCTTGATAATTGATGGTGACTGCTTGTGGTGCACCCAATATTACTTCAAATGGCGGTACACCTGAGATAGCAATAGTTTGGCCGCTTTTCTTAATCCCAATCGCCACTATTTCATTGCTCGCATCGGTCACTTTAACCCAACAGTCCAGCGCAAATGAAAAGCTAGCATGTGCGATGTTAACAGCTGTTGAAATGGGCTGAGCTACAACTTGTTGCTCACTAAGATTGATGTTTAGCGACTCAATAGCCGCTGAAGTAGCAACGCTCTGAGCCGTTTCCGGTGTGTCGATATTGTCAGTAGTTACCTTGTAATACCACCATGCCACCAATACAGTAACCAGTAACAACACCAGGGTAAATGACGCATAATTGAGGTAGCTATTGTGTTCTTTTAATTTGGTGCGATTAGAAAAGGTTTGCATTGTTGCGATCGCGCCTGACTCGTTATATTGCGCCGCATACAACGCCAGCATATGCGTTTTATCGAGCTCAAGTAAACTGGCATAACTTTTCACATAGCCTTTGCTAAACAATGGATTGACTTGTGGATCGATCCTATCATTTTCGATATTTTGCAGCGTTTCAATTGAAACATGCAGCTTGCTAGCGATAAAATCTAAGGACAGCGCCCCTTGTTGACGCGTCGCAGAAAAAATTTGACCTAAGCTTGGTTGCTCGTGCGTTTCGTCGTTACTCATTATAGTGTTTTAGCCTGAAATAAATGTGCTTCATCCGAATTTGGATATGTTTTAACTAGTTGGTGGCCCAGCGAATTAACCAAGGAAGTATTATCTCGCTTGTCTTCTATTTGGATAGCCAGCCATAAACTTTGCGGCGTTTGGGCAAAAAGCTGACTGTATTTACGTAAATAGTTATCGGCGTTATCGAGTTCATTCGTCTCAAGGTATGCTTGGGTTAGCCCTAAAATAGACCGCACGCGTCGCGATTCATAGCCTAACACCTTGACGAGATGTTCCTTAGCCCGCTGCCATTTATGATCCCGCAACGCACAAAGCCCCGCATTCTCATAACTATTAGCCATAATGTTGTTCTCTGGCGTCGCTATTGCACGTAGGAATTGCGTGTTTGCCGCCTCATAACGAAGCTGCTCACATAAGAAAGCGCCGTAGTTATTGCGTGTATTGGCATTGTCGGGATATTGACGTAATGCGCGGTGAAATGATTGTTCAGCTTTATCATCTTCACCCACATTCTGGTAGTAATAAGCAAAACTGGCATGGATACCATCGATGCTGTCATCAATGGTCAACGCGCGATCTAAGTTAAGCTTTGCCTGCGCAGTTTGACCATGATGCAAGTACTCTAAAGCAAGCTTAAGTCTTGCCATTGCCGCTTCTTGCGTATCAATAACACGTTCTCTCACCTCGTTATCTGAGCCCAAAATAAATTGTTGGGTGACACAACCACCGCCTAACAGTGCGACTGCACAAGTCACTAGAACCGCGCGCAATTTTTTAACGTTGATAATAATATTTTTCATATCCATGTTGTAATATTATGCACCAAATAGCTCAAATCGACGGACATTAATCACTGGTACTTGAGTATGTTTGATACTTAGCGCACCATTGTGACTGAAATTTCCTCTGCTTGCATCTGCTTTTTGGCGGTTCTTTTGGTTCTATCGATAACATCACCGGCCAACTGACCACACGCTGCATCAATATCATCGCCACGAGTCTTACGTACAATAACCGTAAAGCCATACTCCATCAGCACCTTATTAAAACGATCGATTCGAGAGTTACTCGAACGGCCATAAGGAGAGCCAGGATAAGGGTTAAATGGGATCAAGTTAATCTTCGATGGGGTATCTTTTAATAACTGCGCTAGCTCATGGGCGTGATCCGTTGAGTCATTGACATGATCGAGCATAATGTACTCGATCGTCACACGTCCGCGATTAGCATTAGATTTTTCGATATAACGCTTAACACCGGCCAAAAACTCCTTAATCGGGTATTTTTTATTCACCGGAACAATTTCATCACGCAAGGTATCATTTGGCGCATGTAACGAAATGGCTAATGCCACGTCAATTTGATCGCCTAGTATATCAAGCGCAGGTACCACACCAGAAGTAGACAGCGTCACGCGGCGTTTGGACAAGCCATAACCATTGTCGTCTAACATCAGCTCCATCGCTGGTACCACATTTTTAAGATTAAGCAGCGGTTCGCCCATCCCCATCATCACAACATTGGTTATCGGACGTTGTCCTGTCTCACCCTTGACGCCAACCACCTGAGCGGCACGCCAAACTTGACCAATGATTTCACTAACCGATAAATTACGGTTAAAGCCTTGCGCGCCAGTCGAACAAAATGGACATTCAAGCGCGCAGCCAACTTGCGATGAAACGCATAACGTGGCGCGATCCCCTTCAGGGATATAGACAGCCTCGACCTCTTGGCCACCGGAAACCGCCATAGACCATTTAATGGTGCCATCTTTTGAACGTTGTTCGGTGACAATCTCAGGGGCGCGGATGACGCAATTACGCTTGAGTTTTTCGCGCAGTTTTTTGTTGATATTATTCATTTCATCGAAGTCAGTAACACCGAAATGATAAATCCATTTCATCAACTGATCGGCACGAAATGGCTTCTCACCTATTTCGGCAAAATAGGCTCGCAGCGCCTTGCGATCAAGATTTAATAAATTGACTAATTGGTCTTTCATGGTGTTTCTCACTTAATAACAACGACTTTGAACAGTTTCTTAGGTTTAACGACTGAACATTATTTTTCACAATCGTTAAACGTAAAAAAGGGGGTCTAAGCCCCCTAATTTATCATGAATTAGGCCTAAGCCCAATTCATTGCCATGACCTCGGATTAACGAGTACGTGGACAGATTTCTTCGTCAGAGAAGAAGTATGCAATTTCACGTGCAGCAGACTCTAAAGCGTCTGAACCGTGAGCAGCATTTTCGTCGATGCTATCAGCAAGATCTGCACGGATAGTACCAGCTAGTGCTTCAGCAGGGTTAGTAGCACCCATGATTTCGCGGTTTTTAAGAACAGCGTTTTCGCCTTCTAAAACTTGAACCATTACTGGGCCAGAAGTCATGAATGAAACGAGTGCGCCAAAGAAAGGACGTTCGCTGTGCTCAGCGTAAAAGCCTTCAGCTTTCTCTTGAGAAAGGTGAATCATTTTAGAAGCAACGATCTTAAGACCAGCAGTTTCAAAACGGTTGTAGATTTGACCGATGAAATTTTTAGCTACTGCATCAGGTTTAACGATAGAAAAAGTACGTTCGATAGCCATTTAAAGCTCTCCAAAATATAAGGGTTGATAAAATTTTTGCGCATTATACTGGATAAATTTACGAAGTGCTAATTAAAGCGCAACCGTTAGATCACAAATACGCTGAAAAGTGGATTAATTAGTCATTTTAGCGCAAGTGAACAGCTGGAAATAGCCAATCAGACAAAATGTGCACTTTATTTTAAATTGTGATAGCTTAGTTTTAAGATTAATCGACAATAAAGAAAAGGATTTAAGATGTCAGACACATTAACAACACTACAAACTGCTGAGTTTCTTGGCATGACCGAATCGCGAGTGAAACGACTCGCACGAGAAAGCCTGCTTAACGATGTATCGGGTAATCCTGACTCACCGGTGTTTAAGGTCGATGAAGTTAAACGCTATAAAGAGCTTGCCGAACGTATCGGTGGTATTTAGGTTCGCAGCCTGAGGATGTTTTACCTGACAGGTTAAATATCCTCTTATGCATTTTCAGAATTTAGTCTTTTACATTTCCCTGCAACAGATAGCCCTTTGTAGCCTCGTCTGATTTAAAACCTTGCATAACATCAACTACAAATGCACTAACAGCGACTGCTGTGCTAATCAAAGGTTACGGCGATCCAATGTTTCTTGTTCGTAAGTACCAATATAACCATCGTAAACATAACTCTCGCCGATTTACGGTACTATAATCAAGGTGCATGTAAGCCTATCGCCTCAATAAAAAGCAAGCAAATGGCAAGGATTGCCAATCCTTGCCATAATGATTCAAGCGTTCAACAAATGATTATCTTTAGGAGTGACTATGGCAACATTAAATATTTCTATTCCAAGCGAAATGCGACACTGGATTGACTCACAAGTCACCAGCGGAAATTTTGCTAATGCTAGTGATTATATTAGAGATCTTATTCGTCATAACAAAAGTGAAAAAGAAGCTATACGAATGGCATTAATTGAAGGAGAAATGAGTGGTGAAAGTTCTTTAACTGTCTCTGACATTATTAGTGAGCAGAAGAACAACATCGCCAATGGTTAAATATACCCTCTCTAATAAAGCATCAACAGATCTCGTTCATATTTTTTAGTATACCTACAAAAATTTTAGTTTAAGCCAAGCTCAATACTATTTATCAGAACTTGAAAAGTGTTTTTTCATGTTGTCCAAAGAACCTGATTTAGCCCATAAGATTGAAGATATTAGAACTGGATATTTTCGATATTTACAGGGTAAACATGCTATTTATTTTAAAATCCGTAATGATGATATATTTATAATTCGTGTATTACATCAGCAAATGAAATATGAGCTTCACCTCACCAGCTAGATTTATACATGAACAACAATTGACTACTGGTCTTTCTTGCTCATCTTACTAACCACCAGCGCATAAGAATTATCGATAAGTCGCTGCACCTCTCCTGTCGGTACATGATTAACATTGCTGTGCTCATCGAAACTCACGGTGATCCAATGCTTTTTAATCATATATGGTATTATACCCATGCTTATTAAAAGGAACTAGCCATGAAAAATAAAAAATATGGAATTAGCTACATTAGGTTTTCAACGGCTAAACAGGCTCTTGGTAATTCATATGATCGGCAATTTGAAGAAACAGAACAATACTGTCGAGATAATGACATAGAGCTAATCAAGGAATATAAAGATTTAGGAAGATCAGCTTATAAGTCTTTTAATCTTATGCCAGGTTCTGATCTTGCGTTCTTTCTAAAAAAACTAAAAAATGGCGAAATTCCAAACGCAGATAATACGTTTTTAATTCTTGAGTCACTTGATAGACTATCAAGAGCAAATGTTATGGATAGTTTGCCAGTGTTCATGGATATTCTTAAATATGGCGTATCAATTGTCACCCTAATAGATAAGAAGATTTATCACGCCTACACTGATGTAAGTAGTCGAATGACCGACTTAATCGGTAGTGTTATGATGCTTTCCAAAGCGCATCAAGAGAGTTTAGATAAATCGTTTCGCGTGGGGCGAGCATGGCAAGACAAGAAAGAAAAAGCTAGGAAACAAGCAGAATCTAATAACGTTGAAGTGCTAACTAAAATGTGTCCGTTTTGGCTTGGAGTAAAAAAAGTAAACGGAAAACTTAAGTATATTAAGAAAGAAGATTACACAACGACAATTCAATTAATATTTGACCTAGCAACTGGTGAGTACTCACAGGAGAGGTTTAATGATATATATGAAGGTAAACTTGAAAAATTCGAAAAGTTAAAATCTAAAAGTGAAAAGCCTATTTCCCTTAATCTTTTTTATCAATCACTTAGTTCTAATGAAATAGTAAAAGTGTTGAATACCCTAAATATCCCGATATTAAAAAGTGGAAAAAGAAAAAAAACTAACTATTGGAACACTTCTAATATAAATAGGGTTTTAATCAATACAGCCCTAACGGGTGTATACCAGCCTAAGAAATTAGTCGGAAAACAAAAAAATGTTTACGATGAAGACCAAAACAAATATCAAATAACAGCACAAAATTATGAATCAGACGGTGAAGAAATTGAAAACTTCTATCCTATTGTTATTGATAAAGACCAGTTTATTAGAGCACAACGATTTAAAACCGAGAGATCTAAAGGTAAAAAAGGCAGAAAAGGAAAGAAATTTTCTAACCTGTTAAATGGCTTAGTTATATGTAGAAATTGCAAATCTAATATCGTTCATAATGATAAAGGCACTAGTAAAAGTGGTAAACGATGGGTGTACCTACAATGCTCTTTAGCTCGTTCTGGTGGCGACTGTGAGTATATAAGTGCAAATTATGATATTGCAGAATATAACCTACTGAGATTTATGCAAGGAACTGACTTTTCTCCAGTTATTGGCAGTGCAGACCAAGATCAGCAATTAATAGATATACAAGCAAAAAACGTAGAGGGTTTAAAACAGCAAGATGCGGAATTAAACCGTTTGTTTAAAAAATATATCGAAACTGATTATAGCGGCTTTGAAGACGTAAAAGAGCAAGAAATTAGTAAGATTCAAGTTAAGAAAAAGAAAATTCAAAGCTTATTAATTAAAGAAGAAAACGAACTTACGTTTTTAATTTCAAATAAAATTTCTGAAAAATTTGATAAGAAGAACTTTAAGCGATTAGTTAAAGAAATCAGTCTTGATAATCCAAACCTTACGACTGAAGAAATTTATTTTAATAGAATGAAGGCTAACAGTCTTATATCTAACCTAATTGAACGAGTTCAAGTTGATACTATCGCGAAGAAGTTACTACTTTTATATAAAGATGGTTCTGGACAGGTTATAAATATTGATCGCAAATATGATGATCCAAAATCTAGTGTAATTTCAATAAAGATCCCTAAATTTATCTTTCCTGCTGATATGAATGATGAATCAAAAGGAGTTTTTAACATTGCTATAGACCAGTATTGTATGCGTTTATTAGACTTTATGTACAAACTCAAAGAAGACGGTAAATATACGGTAGAAATTAGAAAGAAACTGTATTATTCAAGGCTTAATGAAATTACTAAGTATTTAGAAGAACAAGCAATATCAAGAGGCTATTCATTTAAGTATGATAAGATCGAAAACTCTTTTCACTTCAAATAATAAAAGAACATGGACGTTAACAATGAAAAATAAGGTTTTTATTCTTGGACTAAGTTTTTTCTCGATATTATCAAATGCTGAAACAATGGGAGGAAGAAGTATTACAACCACCAAGCAAGGCATTAAAACATCAATTATGTATAACCTTGTAATCCCAGACTCGTTAGCAAAATCACAGCCAGATTTTGATCCGCTTAATAACATTTCAATGCCACTAGAAAAAGCCTTACACAAGGCAGAGGTTGCCTATTTGAAGGAAAAAGGAAATAACTATTATAAAGTTAAATCTGTATCATTAAGACCCTTTCATTCAAATCCCAAAAGCTGGTATTACGATATTTTTATAGGACAAGCTCGATTAGCTGTTTTAGCTAGTGGTGAAGTTGTTTTTGAACAGGAAGTTAAACGAAAGTAAATCGTTAATTTTAATTAAAATGGAGCGTTACTATGAATGAGCGTAATCGACACAGAGTAGTTTTTCATTCAACTCAAGATATGGCGAGTGGGTATTTATTATCACAGGGGGAGGCTATATTAAAAGCTGAATTTTTTGAAGCTCCAAGTGATATTAACGATGCATTAGAGCTGTATAATATAAAGCGATATATTGATAATGGAGTATACTTAAAAAACTGGTCACTAGAAGAAATAGAAACGTTTAAAAAAAGAGTGCTGGAATATGGTAAATTTGTTTGTGAATTTATAGCAAAGATTGATGATAGTAATATTCTCACCTTCCATAACAGCCTAATATTTGAATATTATGAATCGTTTTGGATGTTGATTAATAACCTAAAACGTTTCAAGGGTATTTCATCAGATAAAATTGGCCAAATCCTAACTCAAGAGCCACATCAAATAAGAACAATTTTAAAGTATAAAAAAATCGTTGAAAGATACCAGAGCGTACTTCGTGATTTTCTCTTAAGCTACCAACAAAGTGCGGAAATTTTACTTTCTATATATGAAGTTCGAAAAGACTTTAATCATGTTGATTTATTTTTACCTAATAGCCTTACTATTCAAGATAAAGAAAAAATTATTTTTGACTATATTGATTCAGAAGACTGTAATACCAATTACTTGCCGATAATACAAAACTCAAAGAAGTCCAATCTTTTTAATTTATCAGACAAAACACGATTAAAAGCCAAACGAAAACATCAAGAAGAAACTAGTAAGTTTTTTGATGAAAAATCAAATAGTTCAAGTATGAAGTATGGAGTAGCAATAAGTTACCCTGAAAATGCTTCAAATATAAAAGAAGCGAAGTTAAAAGACTCAGTAGCTCATTACACTTACAGCTTAGACTTTATCAAAAGTAACAATCACTCTTATTTGTTGTATCAAAACTTTAGGCTACTTTTTGATTATTTAGATCATCAAAATCGAATAAATTTAATCAGTAAAACCAATCAGCTAGGATTGTTTGAAAAAATGATGGGTGTACGGTCTCGAAATGAATATTGTTGTGGAGTATCTTTCCGAGTTTCAGAAATGGCTTCTCAAGCACAGATATTTACATATTCAAATATCTTAAATACGCTAGATAATTCTTTGGAAGAAATTCTTCAATTTGTTTTCAACACTGTATTTGCAGAAAAATATGGCTTTGCAAATAATGCTACTTTAACTATGCCAACTACAAGTGCTTTAGCTTTGGAGAAGGTTAGAACATTGGCACCAGAACTAGAATCAGTGCTTAAACAATACAAACTATTTGTTGAAGATAATCAAATAGATTTTGAGCTTTTACAAATATCGTCTAGTCCCAGCTCAATGAAAGATATACCTAGTTTAAATGAAAAAAAGTATATTTATCTGAATACGGATAATCAGGAAGCAAATTCAATAACTAATTTATTTTTCTCTGATCAGAGATCTTTAGCATATGTCGAACCTTTTAAAGAAAAAAAATATCACACTTTTTTTGAATTGCTAAAAAATGAAAATAATGTCTATTTTAGTAATTACGAAGATTATCAAAAAGACGATCTTAAATACTTAATAGAGAATAATTACATATTCATAGACCCAAATGATCGAATTCAAGTCACTAATGTGCAGAGAGTTTTAATACTATGGGATATATTTAAGAATGAATTTGCTTCCTTTCATCATTACCCAGAAAATGCTCAAAGAGAAGCTGTAAAAATGTCCGAAGAAGGTTTAACCCTTTTCGGTAGTTCTCTTTTATCTAAACCAGAGCAAGATTATTTCAACTATTATCTTAATAAGAGTGAATTTACTAATGGCTTAGATCTCAGAAATAGTTACTTACATGGTACTCAAGCAAATCCGTCTCAAACTGACCTTCATGAAAACTCATATTTAATATATTTGAAATTACTAACACTTATTTTATTAAAAATAGAAGATGATTTACTCATAAATAAGTCAAAGAAAGATAATAGCTACTAAGTTTTTGGTAAAGAGCCGTCCTTCAAAGTGTTTTTAACTATCATTAATAAAAAATTTACCTAGTATGTCAATTCAGGTTGGAGTTCATATAATCAAACAATAAATAGGTAATCTCGTTCCAAAAATATTCTATCAATGACTTTCCATTTCGTACTATCAGGTAGCTCTTTTATCAGTGTTACCTGATATTTCATTGTTGGTTTATTATTTACGTCATCCTCAGCGTGGGTATATCCAATCAATGATAACTCCCCATTATCGTACCCTACAATTTCTGTTATATCTCTTAAGCTTGTTTCAAAGAATGGGATTGCATTTTCAACGAAATATACTCCTGAATAACTCTCTGCAACCTCACACATCGCAGTTCCCCAACTTCCACTTCCCCCATTATGACCAATATCACCAGTCCAGATAACGACAAAGCGGTTTGCACCGACATATTCATTTGTACCTATAGAAACGACTTTAAAATTCCATGCTACGCCAATGGCTAGAGCATACGCAGTTGCAACCCCAAGTACGCTAGATAATTCTAAGTTTGGCTCTTCGCTTGAAATGATTTGATGATCTTTAATAAGACCTGTCAGTGGCTCAAAATCTGTAAAATTGCTTGATAGCTTTAATTTATTATATTCAGACGTTTCTTTTATGAAAAGAATATAAGGTAAAAGTAATTCAACCCCAGTAGATTCACGCTTTAATTGTTTTTTTAATTTTTCATAATGGTTTTGGAATTCATGTTCTTCTACATCATATTCTTTTGTATCAACTAAGTATTTATCTGAAAATTGACGCATATTCCAGCCAATATTATTTAAGAGGTATTTTATTTCTCTCTGGCAGTTTTTTCTTGATAAGAAATTATTATCTTGATACATCCATGTCCCCTATTGTCCCTTGGAGGTTTGCTATTGTTAGTTCAAGCAAAAACTTTGCTTCATTAAAATTAATTTAAAGGAAATAAAAATGTCTAAGAAAATATCCAATGCAAACAACCAATCAAACCAAAAGAACTCAAATAAAGGAACATCAGGTCAAAACAAGCAGCATTCTCAAACAAATGGGAATAGAGGAAAACAGCTAAATCCAAATCAGAAATAGCATAGAATAGAACCATTCAGATTATATTACATATGATCTGAATGGTTACGTACTTTTATTACGCATTGTACTCAGACACTAGACGTTCAGCGTCTTTAATATCAGCACCCTTTAAGTCGCTGAAACTTAGAATTTCATGCCCTGCTTTCTCTGCCACTGAGATCGCGCGAGTGATAAGCAATTTAAGTTTTCCATCTTCTTTACAAAACTTTTGATTTTCAAGAACTGCAACACGCTTTTTACGTGGTTTTGAATCTCCTGATAATAAAGAAATATCAATATTTTCCTTTTTTAACATGGCTAATAATTCTTCTGACATAGCTTTTAAATGAGGTGTTGCAGCTTCTAAATTAGCTTTTACTGCCATTGCATCAGTGACGCTTAAACTCTGAAATAGAGCAATTAACTTATCTTGATCTAATAATGTTTTCTTGAAATCAGCCATTTTAAAGCATCCTTTTAATTAATTTAAATTATTATAATGTACTTTCAAATTTGAAACAATTTCTAATCATTATCAACAGGAATATCTTCTAAAGAATCAGGACTTAAATCTAAATCATCATCTTCTTCAATATTATTATAACAATCTTTAATATATTGTAATTGTGATTCTGTTAATTCATTATGTTCTGTATCAACATGCGGATTAGAAACGTCAATATTATCAGCACTATCTTGTACTTCAACACCACCTTTTGATGCTTTCTTGCTTTTTTTCTTTGGTTTTGCTTCGTGTCTAATTTGAAAAATATTAAATTTAGTTTGCTTAGACTTTGATTTAAATTCTTTTATAAAGCCGATTTTATGTAGTTCATTAAGTGCTTTTTTTATTTTTCTTCTCGAATCTGCATCATCGTAATTCCTATATACAACGTTATTATCATTAACTATATGATTAATGTCATAACCAACTAACTGTCTAATGTCGTTATAATTAAACGAAGTAATAACATGCCCAGTGTCTTTATTTCGACCATATGACAACAAAAACAAGTACAATTTTTTAGCAATACCGCCTTTTATTTTCTTAAATTCTTTTATATCAAAAAATGTTTGTCTCTTATTTTTATCAAAAATATCAAGAATCTCTTTTGAGAAAGATATTTTAAATATTCTCTCATCACTATCATAATGAGACTTGGAAATAAGACCTGATTTAACTATCTGATTTTCAATTTTAATTGTAAAAATGGTTGAGATAAAAACATCAAGTATTTCATTAAATTCATTTAACAAAGTTTCTTTATATTTTTCTTCATTCCAAAAATCTAAAATCTCATCAAAAGGTATTTCAACACTATGAAACAATTCACTTTTTTTTACATTATAATTCAAAGCTTCAAATTTTTTTAACAAAAAGCAATACATTAAAAAATGCTTATTCATGTTTAAATGACTTCTGTTTATTTTTATTTCATAATCACTTAGCTTTATAACCCTAGCTTCATTTTTATTATATATATCAGTGATTTTTCCATTTTGAACTGGCGCAAAAATAGAACACATAGTATAAAAATGAAGGAAATAAACATCATTATCAAGATAACTATTACTAATCCCCGTAAATTTTCTTTTAGTTAACATGACAATAGATCCTTGTCGATCACTTCAAATCTATTAATTTGCATACTAAATAACTTATTGCATGCAGATTCAATATTTTTAAAACTTCTTGTTTTGTTATCACTATTAAATTTCAGTATTGAATACTTAGCATTATTAGAGTCTACAAAATAAACTCTATATAAACCTTTGCTTTTATAAATAAATGATGATTTGAAAAAATTGTACTTCACCATTTTCTTTATATCTTTTTCTAAAAACAACTTCATAATTTAACTCCTTATTTAGAAAATTAACATAGAAACAATCTTTGTCAAATGTGAAAAGTATTTTTTTCAATTGTAAAAACCATTTATTTAAAATGAAAACTTTAAAATAACTTATAATAAAATAATTGTTACTAGCAAAATCGTTTAAAAATAGGGCTTCTCACTCAAAAGGGGAGGAACGAGCACAAAATCGGGGGAGAACAAGCACAAAAACGGGGAGGAACGAGCACAAAAAAAGTTAGTTTTTATATATTTAGCAATGACTTAACCCCCTCCTAATAATAGTTAATAGTATTTAATAGGAAAGAGATTTTTTTCTGTTTTTGTTTTTTTACTGAGAAATCTTGATTTCGTATGATTAGTTGTTTATTTCGTTGTATTTACTATCTAGAACCTCAAAATAAGACCGATTTAGCCTCTTTTTATATATTACCCTTACAAAAATAAGAAAACGCCCGTGATGGACGTTTAATACTGCTTTGTTAATAAATAAAATGGAAATTTAACAAGTTGGAGTTTTTATAATAGAAAATCTTAACTTAATTTTAAATTACCATAACTTTTTTCAAGATCAACATTTCTTGTTAACTTCAATAATAATATATGGAATATCTTCTTTTTTAAATTTGGTACTATGATTAAACCATGTTGCTTGTTTCGGCAGTATATGCACTTTGTTACCAGCAGCACTATTAATAAAACTAGCTCCTGTTTCCCATGTATCACCATTTGAATAGTCCCAAACTCCGCTACAATTCCATGTTATTTCTTGCGGTCTGCCATCTATTCTTAAATTCTCAGTTTTGGATCCAACTAATAAACTTGTTTTTGAATCAGCATGTAAACTTTCATAGAAAAAAGCCCCATCAGCTTTACAATTTAGCGTAAAAATTACACTTAAAACTATTATTATATTTTTGTACATTTTTCAAAATTCCTTTTTTATAATGCGGTTATTTCTTTTGCTGTAGAAATTAGCATTTGCATTGTATTTGGCATGTCAATTACAAGAGAACTTGCGATTAACATCGTTAATATTTGTCCATATGTTGTATTTCCTGTCCCTTCAGCAGCACTTTTTAATAAGAATATTGCTTTCACGAAATACACTAACCCTACTAGTTGCATAATCTTAAAAAACGTAGCTGCTTTTTTATTAAATATTTCTAAAGACTGCCCTGTTCCTTTTTCTTCAATCAGATCACGCATGTCTTTCGTTATTTCAGAATTAGAAGCATCAAAACATTCAGCATCATGTTTATTAATGCTATTACCCGTTTCTTCATTTACAAAACAATGACCAGTAGTTGAACTATTCACAGTTGAAACAGCCATGTTTATAGAGCTTTGAAGCCCAAATAATAAACTTGCTCCGATCATTACCGCAAGAACTGAACCCAAGCTATTTCTAGGATCATTTGGATTTTTTGCATACAAGGTTAGTTTTTTAATTCCATGTAAAAATAATACGATTCCAAGGACTAAACCAACGTAATATGTTAACTCATATCCATATGTAGCAATTGCATCAAAGCCCGTTAATTGTGTTGAAAAACCCTCTGTAACTTCTTCTGTTACTGCTTCTGTAGCTGACATTAGTTACCACACTCAGAATATAGAAATTTTATAACAGGAGCTTTATCTTGAGGGTGAACACTAGACACACCAGAACCTAAAACATGCGGTTTACCGCTTGTGCTTGGTGTAAAGTCGCTTTTATTCCAACTGCCTCCGCAGTGGTACGAGAATGAATAGCCACGAAAATTTATTGAAATATTGACCGTCTTGATATTTTTCAGAAAACTAGTTTTTGATTCACCAGTTAGATCGGGATAGTTGTACATTTCAGCAGCAAATATTGGCTTTGAACATATTAAAATTAATAATAATCCGCAAAATGTTACAAAGTGCCATCTATTCCACGCTAGAAAATTAAGTACCCCTTTTGATATTTTTTTTACTTTTTCCATTTTAAAATTCCTTTTTTATTATTGTTCTCCATAACTTAAAATTATGTCATTTTTGATATATTTCAATATCAAATAATTAGTAGATAGAAATTGAGTAATACCTATTACACTTTTTCTATCTCTTTTTTCCTTTCCATTTTTTACTTTTAGATTTTGAAAAATTAATTTCAAATTTTTTGGTCTTCAAATTACACTTAACAAAGCTTGAATCTTTACTCATACTTTTGAGTAAGTCTTGATGCTTATCTTCAATTTCCGAGCTTAAATACTCAAATTCTTTAAATTTGGCATACTCTAGCTTCTTGTATATTTCAACGCCAAGCCCCTTGATTTGTGCTTTTAGCTCAAGTCTGTCTTTAACAGAGAGTAAGTTATAAAACTCTTTAAGGTATTCTCGCATTTTTAAAAAAAGTGATCTTATTTCTTCACATGATTTTTTTTCATTGATTAATTCAATCAATGCTTGTTGTTTTTTTGTGAATGAATCACTTAGCTCATTAGCTTGTTCAAACGTTGTCACAGCACCATTTTCGGGCGTATGAAGCAATTCATAGAAAAGTATTTGATGCTCTTGCATTAAAAATAAGTAACTATCGAAGACTTCTTTATCAGTCGAATAGTCGAATTGTTCACATAAGTTATTAAAAGCTTCTTCAATTTCTTTTTTAGATATTTGATTGTTCATTTTTAGAACCAATTTTTTTTAAGTTGTTTAATCTAAAATGTAAATTTTCATTTAATTTAATAAAGTCAATCAATCGCTTATTACTATCACAAGACTCTATATAGAGATTTGAGACTTCTTTTATTAAAGCTCTTGATTCTTCTTTAGCTAAAACTTTAGATATTGAAGATTCAATTTCAGAGAACAGTTTTTTATTTTCTAGCTTTTTAATCTCACTATAAAAAGTTGGTGACGTTTTAATCAAATTTGATAAGTTCACATTACAAAGCCACGCTTCATAATCGAGATCTTCAAGATCATTAAACAGCTCAATATTTAAATCAGCATCTTCACAAAATTCATCAATTAATTTGTCTAGTCTTTTGAATAGTTTGTCATTTTTACTTTTCATTTTAATAGTCCTTTTATTTATCTTTCTTACTAAAAATTTAAAACAAAATAAAAAGAAAGCAATGGTTATTAATTTTTATAATTATTTTTTCTTTTACCTATTAAAATATTTTTAAATCATGTAACAGTTAGAAGAACAGTAACCAGAGACTTAAAATATAACCCAACCGCTTCGCTAAGTTGGTAACTCGCAGGCTCGTTATATTTTTCTGGCAATTGCATTGAGCTAAAAAGAACAAACAAAAAGGAATATTAAAATGGATTTTAATAATGATAAGAAGAACGCAAATGATGCTTTAAAAAATCAAAAGCAAAGTGAAGCACTAGCAAGAAAAAAGGACAATGAAATTAAAAAAGCTACTGCTGATCTGAATAGAAAAAAAGACGCAGCAGAGCGACAAGCAGAAGCAGATAAAGCAGCATCAAAAGCAGCATCAAAAAAGATGGAAAGTGAAGTTAAAAAACTTGCTCAACAAGCAAATCTTGGAAAGCTCAGATCTGAAAAGGCGAAAAAGTTAATTACTAATCTAAGAAGCCGTTTACCAATAGATAAAGCTTTTAATAGTGCTATGACTGATGTGTTTAAAAACATGGGTAAATCACCTAGTAAAATGACGACTGCGAGATACCAACAACTAAGCTACAAGGCAAAAGGCAAAGGCTCGGAAAGTATAAACGCACTTAAAACAGCACTTTTACATGTACTAAGATTCGAAAATCAAAAACGCGATACTCTAGAGTGGCACGATGAATTATTAAATCAAAATGTGTACTTTTACGAAGGTGAATATTATACGCATGATGAAATAGAACCTGTCAGACAAGAGATTTTTGACAAAATTATTGATGATAAATTAGCTGATATTAACAATGAAGATGATATCCAAAATAAGAAAGATGTTAAAAAGCTATCTACTTATAGAAGTAATTATAAAGCAAAAATATTAAAACTTGCTCCAAATGACGAAGTATTAAAAAAGGCTATTGATAGCTTAGAAAGTAAGACAAATAGAACCATTGGGATTGATCATCCAAAAGTTAAAAAACATACTGATAAAATCAAAAAATATATTGATAATTTAATTGTTCAAGGTGAGCTTGAAAAAATAAAGAATAATGAAAAACCATCACCATCAGGACGCTTAAAATCCAAAAGAAAATTATTTGATACGTTCCTTAAACACAGAGAAGATCATATCAACGCTTTAAGCTTTGATAGAGCCGTTAACAGGTCAGATACAGCAATAATTTCTGAACAAAACTTTAAATTACCCCATGCCAATGGAAAATTTGATATTACTGGTAAAGAATATCTTGAAAGCATGAATTCCTTCTTTCAAAAAAACTTTCCAAACAACAAGATTTTAACTTCTGTTTGTCATTTAGATGAAAGTATATCAACAGACCCAAATCAGCGCACAGGCGATAATATCCACCTCATTCTGGAATTAAAGAATAGCCAGACAAATCAATATGATTGGAGATTACAGCAAATCAATTTTGCTAGAAAAAATCAAACAAGGATTAATGAAAAATACGGTTTAAATTTCGATATTCCAGAGGACACAGACAGCTTAACAAAAGAACAAATTTGTCATGTGGGGCAACTAATGCAAATTTCATTTATCCAGCACATGCAAGATTCAATATTTACTAAAAAAGGCTATTGCATCCGTTTTTTAAATGAAGAAGAAAGATCTGAACATCAATACATTTTAAGTATATTAGAACAGAACAAGCCTTTAAGCCAAAGGTCAGCTAGCAGAGCAGCTATGTTTGAAGATCATATAGCTAAACAACAGCAAGAGATTAAAGATCAACAACAGCAAGAAAAGCAGCTTGAAAAATCAATTGATGATAAAGCTAAAAAGAAAAAAGAAATTTCTTCTGAAATATTAGCCAAGATTAGAAAGAAAGATAATCTTGATAAAAACCTTGAAAGTCTTACACAAGAAGCTATTAAAAAGCTCGATAAGTTAGTTATTGCTGTTGATACTCAAGACAACAAACAAAACGCCACAAATGAAGCAATAACAGCATTAGATAAGCTTGAACAAGTATCACCAGCGGTTAAAAAGGAATTAGTTAAAAAATCAGCAGTTAATTTTAATGGTGAGCAAGAGATACTTGGCACATTAAACAAATCAAAAATAAATAATACATCTTTAAAACAACCAAAAACGCCAAAAATTAAAAGATAATCAAATAACTTCAAACCTTATTATAATATAGATTTAAATTAATACGCAATTAGCACTTGACAGTTTAAATCTATATTGTAAGTTTAAATAATAACTAATAGGGTTTTAAAAGGATGGAATATAATAACAATACAAACTGTACATTAAATCTAATTATAGATAAAAAATTAAATACTTTAGAAATAAGTGTTTTACAAGATGCAATGCTGCTGTCAGGTTCAGTTAATCAATTTATTTTGAATCGAAATCATTTAAGATTTAAATCAAAAAACAACGTTACACGACAATCTATTGATTTAGCTGTTAAAGGTCTTGAAAACAAAAATATTTTAATACAAATCGGCAAGCATCAAACATTTATGGTACATAAATTAAACTTCGAATTGATAAATAAGGAGTTCTTTTATGTCTAACAATCTAATAGAACAATTCAATTTTGAGCAACTTTGTAAAGTCGTGCAACATAAAAACGGTAAACAATACTGTTACAAAAACGACATTTTATACAGTGACTTATATAGTAATTTCAAAGAATTATCACAAGATAAAATTGATAACACTAATTATCATATAATTTTTAATGATGAATATTATTTAAGTGATATTACAAGTTTTATATCAAGCTATATCAACGATTCACAAAGAAATATTGACCTTGCTGTAATCATTAGCACACTTCAAAACACTACATATTTAGACGAAATTCTAGAGCAATTCAAAGTTAAAGATTCTATTGAATTATATGAATTATTCAGTGATTTTTTTGACTCTCAAAAAGTGAATGAAAACGGGCGAGAACTCATATTACAAGCACTTACAGAGCAATATTTACTACTAGATGATGAAAATGTACAAGACACTTTAGAAAGCTTTATTAATAGCTTTTTGAGTAGCAACTATTTAGAAAAAATCAAAGAGTTCTTTATAGAAAATTATAACATTCAAGATTTTACAGACGAATCATTAACAGACTGTTTATTGTCATGTTTTGAAGACAATTACGGCTTTGAAAAACAAATAATTGACTACTCAGATGAACATGATTTTAACACTATTGAGCAACAGCTTAACGAGTTAGAAAACGAGCTAAAACAGGGCAGTTTAAGCAATAAAAACAAACTAAAAAAAGGATTTTAAAATGAATATTTACACACTACCAATTTCAAAAAACATTGATGTTAAATGTTTAGTAAAAAAAGAAAACAGCGTTATCAGCATTGATTATCAAGTGATTTTCGACAATAAAAATACAGTTGTTAATTGTGATCATTTAGAGATTGAAATTCATATGAGCGATCAAGCTAGTGAACAAGTAGATCATTATAGATTAATTGGCAAAAACGACAGCAATTACATACTTTATTCAAAAATAGACAGCATATTTTTGGATGAAGAAAAGTTTAAAAAATTGAGAATTAACATTAAAACAAAAAGAGGTTAAAAATGTCCAAAGACGGAGATAAAAGCAATGTTCAACAAACAGAGCAAGTTTAAAAATTTTTATAGCTATTTTGAAGATAAAATATTAGAACCACTTTTAACAATATCTTTAATAATATTCAGTTTTCTAGCAATTTACGCATATTTAGACTCAAGAACAAATTATTTAAACTATCTCTAGCGCACTACGTTTACTTACTCAAAATTTCCAACAAAACAAGTTTATTATAAATTTTCGAGTTCCATTAAAACCAAAATCATAGTCCAGCTTCACGCTGGATTATTAGATCAGAATCGTCTAGAAAGCCCTAAAAATCAACGTTCAACCTTTTTTAATGCAATCCCTCATATAAACCTTTCATTCCTGTTTTCCGCCCTTTTTTGTAGTAAAAAAACAACTTTTACAATCAATGAAATATTTTTTAAACTTTAAATTTAAAATAAAATAATTTAAAACCAAAAGAAATAATTATTAATTTTTAAATATGATTGAAATAAATAACAAAACCAAATACAATAATTAGCATTAAAATACAAAGGGGAAACAAATGATTTACGATAATATGTCTTATTTTATAATAACACTTAATGATTCAAACAAGAGAGAAGATTACAATTGTTATTACATGGATCTAGATTCTTTTATTACAAACATTCTAAATAGAGAAGATTCAAAAGTTCAAGAACTAGCCTCTGTTAATACAAAGTTAAAAGGCACTAGATTTTATAACGAGATAAACTCTTTAGTTAATATTATTAGTAAAAAGAAAACAATAAAAATATATTCACCATGTGATTTAAAAAATATATTTGAAGACTTCATAAATGTAAATAGAGATATTATTGTAGAGTCATTAGAACTAACTAGAATTCTAACAAGGGAATCTCAATCATTTTTAGATAATTATATTAGTGATACATACCTTGCAAATAATCACTTAGTTTCTGTTGTTAATGTCGCTTTAACTATAAATTATTCTAAAATTATGGATTCTGACGAAGATATTTTTGATGAAATTTTTAATGAGGTTTATGAACAACTTCTGAATCGAGATGGATTTGAATTAGCGTTAATAAATCATTCACAAAACCACAGTTTTTATGGGACAGTCGAAATTCCGATCAAGGAATATTTAAAAGACCAACTAGAAAAACTAGAAGCACTTAAAAGTCCTGTGTAAGCTGGATTCTTTAGAACAGAACGCACTAGAAAGCTATATAAAGCACGATCTCAAGTTAATCATGCAATCATATATGTAAACCATTTTTACTGATTGATTTGTGTCTTGTTTGCTATTGAATATTATGTGATTTTTGATATATTTATTAATATGAATTAAAAAGGAGTTTAAGTTGTTGAATCAAGTAGAAAAATCACAAAAATCAATAAACGGTGCTAGTTTAATGTTAAAAGCATTAAATCATTCAAGAGATAAAGAAACTAAAGTTTCAAAAGTTGATTTGTTAGTATTAGAAATATTGGCTTTCTATCCTGTTTATTCAAGTTTGAGCTATACAATTTTTAGTATTAATCAAAGTGAGTTTACAGAATATTATAAAAGTGAACATAAAGAAGAAAATAAATCAGGGTAATCTATCAAGATCATTGACTAGACTTGTAAAACATGGGCTTTTGACAAAAACAGAAGATAATAAATATTACATTAGCTTGTTTAAGCAGTTTTCTAAAAAATAGGATCTTAGATCCTATTATTAATAATGATCGTTATTTTTTATGATCATTTAAAATCATTCTCAAAAGAATCTCCGAAAATATAGTATTGCTCTTTTCTCTCGCTCCAACCGACTTGTACAGAATCTAGTCTTGAACTTGAAAAATGCACTTCATAAGCTACTGCGCTTATGTTTGAAACGCTTTTTACAGTACAATTTTGGTTCTCAAATAGCTTTAAATACTTAGTTTTATCACTCTCATATATTGCTACACGATTACTTAAAACGTCATGTCTTGTAATGCTTTGAGCATCTTTAAAACTATGTGCTTTAATCGCTTCACAATACTTTTGTGCAACTTCTTTGATATTCGAATCAATACTTGATTCAGTGCTTGATTCAGTGCCGTTGCAAGCAGTTAATAATATTGAAAATGGTACAATTAGTAGTAATTTTTTCATTCTTTAAATCCTTTTAAAGTTTGTTTGTTAAAAGCTCAACAGCAAGTCTAAAACCTAGAGCTTAATTCACCCCTGTTATATTTTAATATAGTTTTAAATCGTTCTTGAACGCATCTGAGACAACAATGTAACGATCTTCTTCTTCGTTTAACTCTAGCATTACAGAATCTAATTTCGACCCGCCAAAGTACACTGTAGCTTCCGTTTCTGAATCATTTTCTACATTTGTCACGTTACAGTTTTGACCACTAAATAGTGACGAGTATTTACCCATATTTTTCTCAAACATTGCTTCACGATTTGAAACAATATGGTCAAGCGCTTTTTCTCGTGCATCGCTCCAATTCATTTGTTTAATGTCGATACAATATTCATGAGCGATATCTTCAACACTGTCAGATCCACATGCAGTTAGTAATACTGAAAACGGTAGAGCTAATAATAATTTTTTCATTTCTTAAATCCTTTTTTAACTAATTCACTTTGAAATAACTTCAATGTTTATTCCCTTTATATTTTAAACATATCAAAATAAACATAAATAACAACTTACAATCAAAACGTTAACTATTTGATATTAAAATAAACTCTTAACTTTATATAAATCATCTTCGCCCTTGTATACTTTTATTTTCTTAACGAAATTTTCAAACTTAACAACCGTATACCTGCGCTTATCTTCTAAATCTGTAACAACACAAATTGATTGCTCTAATTTCTCTCTAGCACTGTAATTCAAGCCTTTTTCTAGCTTGTCTTTAGTTTTCTGAATGCTTTCACCTTCTAAAAACGCAGTGATTCGATCTGCATCCATGCTTGCATAAGCTTCGCATACTTCTGTTGCTGCTTCTTTCAATGAAAGCTTTGCAATATCTTCTTTACTTAATGCGTCAGAACAGCCAGCAAGACCCGTTACAGCTAGAGAAATAGCTAACATTAATGATTGTTTATTCATTTTATAATTCCTTAATTAATACAACCTAACACTCCAACTGTGAGTTGGAGCTATACTTTATAATAATACTTAGAATGTTGTCAATAAGGATCTGTTTTTATTGAGAATTTTTTTAATGATCATACAAGAAGAAGTTAACTTACTGATAAGTAAGAATATAAGAAAATTAAGGATCGAAGGTGGGGAGTCTTTACAAAGTCTTGGTGAACTTTTAGGGGTTTCAAATCAGCAGATTTCAAAAATGGAATTGGGTAAAACTAGAATTTTCGCTGCACAATTGGCTGTGCTAGCGAATTATTATAAGGTTGATGTTTCGTTTTTCTATAAAGAAAATTAAATAAAAGATTTATTAAGGTTTTTTAGCTTTAGCTGCTTCAATAGCTTTAGCTGCTTCAATAGCTTTAGCTGCTTCAATAGCTTTAGCTGCTTCAATAGCTTTAGCTGCTTCAATGGCTTTAGCTGCTTCAATAGCTTTAGCTACTTCAATGGCTTTAGCTGCTTCAATGGCTTTAGCTGCTTCAATAGCTTTAGCTGCTTCAATGGCCTTAGCTGCTTCAATAGCTTTAGCTGCTTCAATGGCTTGAGTTGCTTCAATAGCTTTAGCTACTTCAATAGCTTTAGCTATTTTAGCTGCTTCTGTTGTAGTTTCTTTAACAGATGAACAATAAAGGATGCTTACTACAGTAAGAACCAAAATATTTGTAATTACCCACACCCAAATATAACGGTTTCTTTTTGTATTAATATAAGTTCTTTCTGTGTTTGTTATTTCGGCTTCATTCAGAATTTTATCAAGATCTTTTTTATTTAAAAGTTCTTTATACCTACTTCTTATTTCAGAATATTTACCTAGTAAACGATCTCTGTCAGAGTTTATTTCAAAAATTGATATTGCTAAATAGATAAATGAAACAGCTATAAGCAATATACTTATCATTAATACTTCAAAGCTAAACGCACCAGAGAAAGTCCCCTTATTTACTACTCGAAGAAGAAAAACAGTTATAAAAAAAGTAGTAAAAGTCCATAACCCAGTTTTAAACATGGAAAACATACTTTTAGTCATTTCTAGGGCTTTATCAGACTGACCTTGTATAAACTCAGAAATTTTATTTTTTATTTCAATGTACTGTTTTACATTTTCCTTAAGGTAAAGGTCATAGCCAGATTCAACAGAATCAGATGTTCCTGTTTCAATTGAAAGTAGAGTTTCATTTTCTAAATGGATTGATATTATGTTTCTTGCAAGCCCTATTTTGTCGGTATAATTGCCCTCTAAATAAGTCCATTCATAAATACGCTTTAGTTCACTAGGATCATAAGCTCTTAATTTGCCAAAACTAATACTTTCAGAAAGTAACTTATAGCCTTTAAGTCGGTATTTGATAATATTTGATTCAACAGAAGAAAAATCAGATAGAAAAATAATCAATAATGTATTAAATAGACCATTAAAGTACCGTTCAAGATCTACATTATTAGTCACACAAGGTTTAAAATCACTAGGGATAAAGTTAAATTGAGCTGCATTTGCAAAGTGACCACATTTATCACGTTTCTCAATACGGTTAGCTCTTTCATCCTCACAAATAGCTGTTAATGATTGATTTACTGAAGATTTATCAATAGGGTATACTGATTGAAAAACAATAGATTCTGTTGAAAATGGTTCAACATCTTCCCACACATTGATTTTGAGTAGAGATGAAAAATTAAACTCATTCCAAGTTTCAAAGCTTTCTTGCAACGTTAATGACTCAACATGATCGCAAAATATTGAAAAATTAAAAATGTCAAAATTTTTGGATTGTTCTTTATCAATCCTAAGTTCAATCTTAATGTCATCATCATCAAGATATACTAATTGATCAGTAAGTGACTCAACTTTTTCAGCTACAGTATCAAGATTACTAGTAATAAATCTTACTGGATCTTGCACTTCAATAGTCAAAGTTAAACCAACTCCAAGCTCATTTAAAGCAGATAGATATTCAGTTAACTTTTCATTTAGCCCATTTAAAGCCACTGATGAATTAAACGTATGCTTAGACTCGTATAAACTAAAGTTTTCTACGATGCTAACTTCATTCAATTCACCAAAAAGCTTTAAAATTTCCTTGGCAATAGACATTAGTTGTCCTCAGCAGTTTTAAATTCATCATATCCTTTGTCGGAATATATTTTAATGAATTTACCTTTATCATCATGTCTGGCAAAAATTCGCGATTTCAAATCGTCAACTTCACCATTTATACGTAGTTCAAAGTTTGTATCCAACATAACTTTTCTAACAATTCTGGCCTTGATTGAACTAGATACCAGATCAAATTGGGTATCAAATGGCTTTGCTGCTTTTGTAGGAAGTTCTTCAAACTTCTCTACAAAAGAATCAAATTTTTCTTTGAATTCATCGGTTTCAGGCTTGTGAGCTTTAACCTTATCAACAAGCTCATCATAAGCTAGAGAATCTTCATTTCTAAAGTGATTAACAATATCATTTCTTAGGAACCAATAATCAACGGGTGATACCTTCTTTACTTCTTTTGTAAGTAAATTGTCGATTGCATTAAATGCATTCTTTGTATTGGTTTCAGAGTCTTGCAATTGCTCTGCGATTAGAAAGGATAAATACCAATATTCAGTAATTGTTGATTTACTATCAGATACAATAACTTCATCCACAGTATGTTCTGGAGTAAAAGTAATTACAGCAGCTTTTTGCAAACGACTTTTGGATGTAGGTAAACCAGACTTTAAATCTAAATTGTCTTCATCAAGATATTCACTATTGTCAATTTTGATAATAACAAACTTTAAACATTCATCATGTGTGATCTTAAGTTGAAGTAATCCACCCATACGAACATCGGTTAAGTGCTTGATTTTATCCTGAACCACAAGTTCAACATCATACAATTTCTGGGCTATTTGGGTTGATTTAGTAGTCCAGTCTTCCCCATTTGATATTGCCACAAGCGATGATGGTACAAGCTCGTCCATATCCTTAAACTGGAAAAAACGACTACGGGGACTTTCTAGTAACTCTGTTAATACTAATTGAGTATATGTTTTTAAACCTTCAGCAGTACCATCTAGTGCCATTGACACTGGTGAATCTGTTTTAACATCAACTCTATGTAACGAATATTCAAGGACTTCCAAGTTTTCCATGTATCTACAACCTATTATAATTAATCGAAATGCCTCCTCATGTTTAAACTGTAGAACAATACTGTTCTTTTGTACAGTGCAATCAAGAGAGCTTTATTAATTTTACAGAAAAAGATACAAAAAAGATATGATGTTCATTAAAGCTTGCCACAAAATACATGTACAAAAAACAGTCAGTTTAGGTTGATATGTTATTTTTAGCCCTCATAACAGTAAGTACATCAACCACTGGACTAAATGGATATTCATAATGGCTAAAAATACTAAGAAAACCTCAAAAAAAATAGCATCACAAGCATCAAAAATATTAAAAGACGACAGTGCTTCACAGGTGCAAAAAAAGCTAGCTGGAGCTGCATTGTCACAGGCAAGTTCTTTTAAAGAAACAGGTGCAAAAATGGAAGAAATTGCATCAAAAGTACTTCAAAGTGACAAGTATAACGATACAACAAAGCAATTAGCTGGTTCAGTACTATCGCAATCTAATAAAGGTAGGTAATTAAACTAGTATTTAATCAAACACATGGAAAACAACATGCACAGTTGCAATGAACTAACGGATTATATTTTAACAAAGCCAGAATCAACAATTGATTTTCCATTCGGTGATGATGTTTCTGTATTCAAGGTAAAAGGTAAAATGTTTGCCCTTGTTGGCGAAAGAAATGATTTAACAATGTTAAATCTAAAATGTGACCCTGATGAAAGTGCTGCAATTAGAGACATATATAGCTCAATTACAGAAGGCTATCATATGAATAAAAAGCATTGGATAAGTATCTATTTTGATAAAACAGTTCCCCCTAACGAAGTTAAACGCTTAATTGATAATTCTTTCGTGCTTGTTGTTAGTAAATTAACGAAACGTGAGCAGGCATCAATCCGATTAAAAATTTAAAATAAAAATAAATTTAAAGATACTTCTCTATTTTTAGCGTGGGTATATTGACATACACTATCTTGTTCATATGATAACCAGAACTAATGGCGCTAAAGATATCACGCAGCGCTAATGACTCATCTGGATCACATTTGAGGTTAATATTCATCGCGTTATTACGCCAGCCGATTAGCGCAAACATTTTGCCTTTTACCTTAAACACGTACACATCGTTGCCAAAGGGAAAATCTAAGCTCACCGCTTGCTTGGCAAGTATATAAGTTTGTATTTGCTCAAATGTCATGACCACAGTCCTTTACCTAAATACGAAAAACTACTTTGTCGCAAACTGCGCTAGTGCAGTTAACCATCCACTGGTATATTAGCCGCTAACTCTTCAATTTGTATAGCGAATACTCATGAAAATAATAACAAGCATCGTTGTCGCTGCTCTTGCATGGTGCTGCACTGCCGATGCAGCGCAGACGCCCATCAGCCACCAAGAGACCTTGCGTGGCAGCATCACACCAGAGCGGGCATGGTGGGATTTACGTCATTACCATTTAAGCGTTAATGTCGACCCTGCCAAGAAAACAATCAATGGCACCAATGTGATGAAATATGTGGTGCTAAGTGAGTCAAAACGGTTACAGGTTGAATTGCAAGCGCCAATGATACTAGACAAAGTAACCCAAGACGGCCAGACGTTGGTGGTTGAACAAGACGGTTACAGTTATTTTATCAAGCTAACCAAGCCTCATATCATTGGCCGAGAATATCAACTAACCATGCACTTTGGCGGCGCGCCACAGGTCGCTAAAAATCCACCCTGGGATGGCGGCATCACTTGGCAGGAAGATAGCAACGGCCTGCCCTTTATCGCTTCATCTAATCAAGGCAACGGTGCCAGCATTTGGTGGCCTAACAAAGACCATCCTTATGATGAACCCAATGATGGCGCGCTCATTAGCGTGGAAGTCCCAGAGCATTTAACCGATGTCTCTAACGGTCGCTTAATTGGCGTCGATAAACACCCAAAGCGCCACACTAAAACCTTTCATTGGCAGGTTATCAATCCGATTAATAACTACGGCATAAGCCTTAATATTGGTGATTATGTCCATTTTGGTGAACAATATCAGGGCGAAAGCGGTCTTCTTGACATGGATTATTACGTGCTGCGAGACAACCTAGCCAAGGCTAAGGTGCAATTTAAGGATGCCAAGCGAACCATCCAAGCGTTCGAGCATTGGTTTGGCCCTTATCCATTTTACGAGGACAGCTTTAAGCTCATCGAAGTGCCTTATCTGGGCATGGAGCATCAGAGCTCTGTCACCTACGGCAATGGTTATAAGAATGGCTATAAAGGCCGAGACCTAAGCCAAACTGGCTGGGGGCTAAAGTTTGACTTCATTATCGTGCATGAGTCAGGTCATGAATGGTTTGCCAACAATATCACCGACAAAGATGTCGCCGATATGTGGATCCATGAGAGCTTCACTAATTATTCCGAAGGACTATTTTTAGAGTATCACTATTCTAAAGCAGCTGGCAGTGAGTATATTCGCGGCATGCGTGCGGGCATTAGTAATAAAACGCCAATCATCGGCACCTATGACGCCAACCGCTCAGGCTCAGGCGACATGTACAATAAAGGCGGCAACATGCTGCATACCATTCGTCAGATTGTCGATAATGATTCATTGTGGCGCGATATTCTACGTGGGCTCAATCGCGATTTTCGTCATCAGGTGGTGACCACCGAGCAGATTGAGGGTTACATCAGCAAAAAATCGAATAAAGATCTAAGCTCGGTGTTCGATCAATACCTGCGCGATCATCGCCTACCGATGCTTGAATATTTTGTGAAAGACAAAGTGATAAAGGTCCGCTGGAGCAATGCCATCGACTCATTCGCGATGCCGATTAAAGTGACTATTGACGGTATAGCGCGCTGGATAACCCCGACCACTGGCTGGCAAACGATTAAAAATGACATCACTAATCCAAGCTTTAGCGTCAACAAAGACTTTTACGTCGCTAGTCTCAACATCTTAGGCCAGTAAGCAATACGTCTTAAGCTAACGACCTAACGCCCGCCTAGCAATTTTGCTAGGCGAAATCCACACAACTGGTTAGACTAGGCTCAATATTTATTAAGCAAGGTTAGCCTGTGACTCAGCAATTTCCAACCGCCCCTAAAGCAAAGAAAATCCCCCATCATATGAGCATTCATGGCCATCAACGCAGCGATGATTATTACTGGATGCGTGATGATGAGCGCACAGCCAGCGCTGTCATTGAGCACCTCAATGCCGAGAATAGTTATTGCGATGAGATGCTAGCGCCGCAGCAGCCATTACAGCACACAATATTTGAAGAACTTAAGGCGCGTATCGTCAAAGATGATAGCAGTGTGCCCGTTAAAGATGGCGACTATTGGTATCACAGTGAAATTAGCGGAGAGCAAGAATACTCGCGCTATTATCGTGCCACCAGCTTTAGTGGAGACAACAACTGTTTATTGCTCGATGTTAATGAGATTGCCGCCAAGTATGAGTTTTTCGAGCTCGGTGATTTCTCTATCAGTCCTAACGATGCCTGCCTGACCTATTCACAAGATACCGATGGTCGCCGCATCTATACCATCTTATTTAAGGACATCGCCAGCGGTTTATACCTTAGCGATCGACTCGAGGCAACCGAAGGTCAATTAGTCTGGAGCAACGACAACAAGACGGTATTTTACGTCAAGAAAGACTTACAAACGCTATTGGGTACCCAAGTATTTCGACATATCCTAGGCACGCCCCAAGAACAGGATGTGATGGTATATGAAGAAGAAGATCATAGCTTTTACATGAGCCTAAGTAACAGTCGTGACGAGTCATTAATCTTTATCAACTTAGAATCGACCGAAACCAGTGATACTTGGTTTCTCGATGCCGACGCGCCGTTAGGTGAGTTTGAGCAACTGATCGATTTTGCAGAAGAACATGAATACAATGTCGATAAGCTCGGCGACAACTATTACATCGTCACCAATTGGCAGGCCAAGAATTTTCGCTTAATGAAAGCCACCAAAGACACTATCTTCGAGCGTGAGCAATGGCAAGAGGTGATTGAGCATCGCGACCATGTCTTACTTGAAGGCGCCGAGCTATTTAATGACTACCTTGTTATTACGGAACGTGAATTAGGCCAAATACGCTTTATTGTGCGCCGCCAAGACGGCAGCAGCTATCCACTGAGCTTTGATGAGCCCTGTTATTATGCCACCTTAGGGGACAATCCAGAGCCCAACGCCACAAGCGCGCGGATCTATTATTCGAGCCTAACCACGCCCGGCAGTTTATTTGAATTTGATTTAACCAATGGCCAATCGAGTTTATTAAAACGCCAACAGGTGCTGGGGGATTTTGAGCAGCAAAACTATCGCTGTGAGCGACTATTTATCCAGGCACGCGATGGCGTAAAGGTGCCGGTCTCATTAGTCTATCGCAAAGATCTGTTCAAGCAAGACGGCACCAACCCATTATTACAATATGGTTATGGCGCCTATGGTATTACCATCGATCCCAATTTTTGTAGCCATACGCTGAGCCTACTCGATCGTGGTTTTGTCTATGCCATCGCCCACATTCGTGGCAGCGAAATGCTAGGCCGTCATTGGTACGAACAGGGAAAAATGAGCCACAAACAAAACACCTTCAATGACTTTGTCGATGTTAGCCAGGCGCTTATCGCGCAAGGTTATAGCGCGCAAGACAAATTGTTTGCCTCGGGCGGTAGCGCCGGTGGTTTATTGATGGGCGGTATCATTAATCAGGCACCACAGTTGTATCAAGGTATTGGCGCGCATGTGCCGTTTGTCGATGTGTTAACCACCATGCTCGATGAAACCATTCCGTTAACCACTAATGAATATGACGAATGGGGAAATCCGAATGAAGAAGAAGCCTATCACACGATTTTAGGCTATTCGCCGCTCGATAATATCGGGCAGCAAGACTACCCAAACATGTTGGTAACCACCGGATTACACGACTCTCAGGTGCAATACTTTGAGCCGATGAAGTGGGTGGCCAAGCTACGAGAATATAAAACGGATGACAATATATTAGTGTTTAAGACCGATATGGAATCGGGGCATGGCGGCGCATCAGGACGCTTTAAAAGTCTACATGAAAAAGCGCTAGAGATGGCCTTCTTCGTTAGCCTTAGTCAATAAATTTTAGAAAAAGCGCCTCGCCTCTGCGTGAGGCGCTTGACAACCACAGTACTAGAATCTAGCGATTCTGCGCCATAGACCAATTAACATCAGCCCAAAGATGGCCATGCCAAGACTCGCGGCATGTTGCTCAACACCCACCTCAATATCATCCCCTTGATAATGATCCCAATAATAGGACTCCAGCGGCAAGTTATTAAACACGATCCAATCGAGTGCCGAAATGCGATGACGCCGACGATGATCGTGGGCATCAATAAGATGAATATCAAGATCATAATAGCCCGGCGCCAAACCACTGAGCATCTCAAGGTCAAAATATTGTTTATCGCTGGTACGACTACCAATGATCTCAAACGCATGGCTGGTGTGGACTAACTGGTCATCGATATAGAACTCGGCAATCAGTGACGCGCTGCCATAAGGTACATCAACATCAAATGACACCGACACCTGATGATAATAGCCGTTGTAGTTATCATCATTATACAAATCGATATCGGCGGAATAAATGCTGATGATTTGTTCTTGATCGTAACGCTGCCCTTCGATCATCAGGCCGCCTAATTTGTTCACATCGTATTGGTCGATGGTAAAAATCTCGCTACCCGTTACATAATCAACGATCCGCAGTTCTAGCGCATAATAATCCTCACGGTAATCGTCGATAAACTGAATATCAATTTGTTTAGCATCATCATAGGCATCATGATTTAAGCTAAAATGGTCACTGCGATAAACGCGCTCACCATAGCTATCTGGCGAGGCTAACCACAGCTCCACAATCACGTCTCGATGAGTCACATTGGTGTCGAGATCGAGGGTTAAACGTAAATTTTGAGAAAAACCATCGCTGTCTAAATCTTGATAAAGGGATAAATCGAGTTGATGTAGCCACACCCCAATCTCTTGTTGGTGCGTTAAGCGTTTAACGCTTTGACTCTTTTGCATGGGCGCAGGGGCAAGATTTGCCTTGTTGGCCGCAGTAACAGATTGGCTAAACAAGATGAACAATAACGTAATGGGGATTAATAAACGCTTCATAACGCGCTCCAGTCTCTAAACAATACCCTATAACAACGCGTTACCACTTAACCGTTACTGAATAACACAATAAGTGATTGATATTTGGGCTATAGAGCGAGGCTTTGGATAAATTAACAGCAGAACGAGCGTTTTTGAAATGTGCCAGAAAGGAAAATGATAGCGCTGCTAGGATGCAGCGCCAATCAAACAATTAACCGCGTTTGTTGCGCGCGACTACTGTTTTTACAAACATTTCTAGCTCAGCATCGGCCCAAGTTTGTGCTTCGCTCTCGCTAGCAAAACCATCTTGCGCTTTCGACACAATAGTCTTACGTGCTGTTACGCGACGCGTAATTTGTGCCGTCCACGTTGTACCTTCTTCGATCAAACGTATATCAAATTTTTTATTTATAGCCATGTTCATTCCTACGCATTTAACGCCGACCGTGCTTTAATTCAGCCGAACAACAATATCATCAATAATTGGGCGCTAGTTTACACTATAAAAGACCATCTGACTTGGCATAAATAAAAATAGTTTGACGCATTGCTATTAAATTTTACGGCGCGTAAATACCAAACCAAGTGCCAGAACAGATAACCAGCCAAAGACTCCGCCACTTGACGAGTTACTCACTGGTGCATTGATTAAGGTGTTCTTAGCAGGATTCAAGTCTTCGCTGGTATTAACGGTTGCATCAGCGATATCGACGTTACTAATACTGACGTAATTCTCAAAACCCGGTACCGTGCCGTCGGAACAGTTAGCGCTCGCAGAAAAGGTCATTGGCGTATTGCTACAGTGGACTAATTTGCTAATCGCGGTAAGCGTTTCCATGCCTTCAATCACCTGCCCGAATACGGTAAAACCACCATTTTGTACATCTAGATTACTCGCATTATTATCGAGATTAAAAAACCATTGGTTGGTCGCACTATTGACACTACTGCCCTTCTTGGCCATGGCAATGGTACCTTTAACATTGGAGTAAACAGGCTCATTAATCACCGGGGCATTGCTCGTCACCGTAACCGGTTTTTCACCATCAAAAGTATAACCGCCCCCTTGAATGATAAAGTCCTTAATGCTGCGATGAATAATCGTCTGATTGTAAGTGCCATCGTTGACATAGCTAAGAAAGTTCTCAACCGTTTTAGGCGTAGCTTGATCGAACAAGTTAACCTTAATATTGCCTTGCGAGGTTTGAAATTCAACAATGGTCGCTTGCACATTTAATGTAGTTAGCGCTATGCCAGACAAGGCAATGACAGACAGGGATTTTTTAATCATTTTCGGGAAATACATCGACAGCTCTCAAGATTATTATTTTCAGTGCAGCTATCATAGTTAGCAACGACGGAGTTGAACAGCTGTTTTACACTTAATTACATATTGCGACAACAAGTTACATCGCATCATGCTTTGAGCCACCGCGAGTTCAGGCGCTAAACGTAAAAAAGGGGGGAAGCGTGTATCACGCTTCCCCCTTTTTTTCGCTTAAGCGCTTGTTAGCGGCTTAGTAGAACGATACCTTGTATTCAACGCCCCAAAATGCAGGCTCTTTAACGATGCCGGTTAGGTTGTTAAAGTCGATACCGCCGGTGATGCTTTCATCGTTAGTAATGTTACGACCGAATACGGCAACTTCATGACCATTGTCTTCGCTATCCCATGCATAACCAAAACGTACACCGCCTTCAAGCATGCTGTCATCATTAAACTCGACAGACTCATACAAGAAGAAATTTATTTTGCTGCGATAAGCCCAATCGGTGTAAGCAAATAACTCGCCTTGAGCAAATTCTTGAGAATAGCGTAAGGTAAAGTTCGCAATCCATTCCGGTGCATTGGGTAGGCTGTTACCATCGATGATGGCTAAGCCAGCGTCGTTTAATGTATCAGTCACTGTACAAGATGCACAAACAGCAATCGCTAGGCCGTTATCTTTGATTTCAGTTTTGTTGTAACTAATACCAGCAGTCATCAATAAATCTTGAGTGATGGCGATTTCTGAGTCAATCTCGAAACCATAACCAACCGTGTTATCAGCATTTAGCAGACGAGTGGTATTGGTTCCACCACCAACAGCCGTTAGTTGTTGATCATCCATTGAGAAATAGAAGCTCGAGAAGTTAACGCGAGCGCGATCATCCCACACGCTTGACTTGATGCCAGCTTCAATCGAATGAACCGTTTCAGATTTTGCGGTGGTGATGTCATCACCAAAAGATACACGTCCTTGAATCGACGGAGCGCGGAAACCTTTAGCAGCACGGGTATATAAGTTTACATCATCATTTAACTGATAGAATGCGCTTAAATCCCAGCTTACTTGCGAATCACTTACTGCAACTTTAGTCAATGCAAGATTGTCGCCACCGAAAGCAGTCATGGTACGTTCTGCTTCAAACTCTTTATCGTCATTGGTATAACGAAGACCAGCAGTTACTTTTAAACGATCAGATACCGCGTAATCGCCCGAGGCAAACACAGCCCAAGCGGTGGTTACTTGATTTTGACGGGCGAAGATGTTTTGTACGCCGCCACCAATAGTATCAAAACCTAAGTTATGAATGGTTAAGTCTTCTTTGAAGAAGAATGCACCATATTGGTAATCGAAATCGCCCAATTCGTTAGAAGCAACGCGAATTTCTTGGCTAATCTGTGAGTGCTCAGGAATAACACCAGCACTTTCTGCAGCGAAAGGGATAAAACCAGGGCCCATATATGGCATGTAAGACGCGCCATAACCACCGTCGATATCACCACGAGAATATACTTCTACAGACTCGAAACCAGTAATAGAGGTGATAGTGTGCTGACCTAAGTTATACTCTAAGGTTAAGCTAGCGCCATCGTTATCAACAAACTGCTTAGAGTTCTTTGCCGCGTCGTGATAAATCACTTCAGGATCAAACCCAGCAACTAAATCATTGGTGCCCGGCTCAATAACATTAGCGCGGAAGTTAATTGGGGTGCCGTTTAGGTTACGCCAATGATAGTTGAGCAACGCGTTAAAGTTATCAGTTTCGTATAGGAATTGAACTCGACCAGCGATTTCTTGGTAACCACCAACAACATTGTTTTGCTCAAAACCTGGCGCTTTATTATCAATCCAGTTGTTTCGGGTTTGACGCAATAAAGAAACACGGGTAGATAACTCATCGGTAAGGCCAAAACCAGCGGCTGCTTGCAGATCGATTGAGTCATAAGTACCGTAAGAAGCCGAGAAATAACCATCTAAATCTTGCGTTGGCTTAGCAGAATCAAACTTAACTAGGCCGGCAGGTGTATTACGTCCGAACAGCGTACCTTGAGGACCGCGAAGTACCTCTACGCCTTCTAAATCAAAGACAGGGAAGCCCTTAAGAATTGGGTTTTCCATCACCACACCATCAAATACTAATGATACTGGCTGTGAGGCATTTAGATCGAAATCGGCGTTACCTAAACCACGGACATAGAAACGTGGGAAAGTACGGCCAAACGAAGATTCAATATTTAGACTCGGGATACGACCAGACAGGAAACGAATATCCATACCACTTGAACCGTAGGCATCAAGTGCTTCACCTTGAATAGCTGCTACTGACAGAGGAACTTCTTGCAAATTTTGAGTACGACGTTGAGCCGTTACTTCAATCACTTCAAGCTTAACTTTCTTTTCTTGTTCTGCTTCAAAAGCAAAGGTATTTACACTGGTTGCGGCGCTAGCAAGTAATGCAGCTTTGACAAACCAAGCCAATGGCTTATGTTTTACTGATGTCATAGGTGTCTCTTAGTTATTTGATGATCGATTCCGTGGAGGTTGAGTGAATATTTCGCAAATATCTCAACAATGATCGTCCCTGAAGTTTTAAGATGAACTTAAAACGGGCGCATTTTACGAGGCAAATCTCGTTTTTGAAACCGTAGCAGGCATTCGTTGTGACGCAGCTCACAAAAAATTAAAACATATGTTTTAGTAAACTCAACCCAAGAAACGTAACACCATACTAAGTAACTGATAAAGATACTAACAGTGATATAAGCTGACTATTATGACAACAAAACTCAGATAGATTAAAGTTTGTTCTTGTTGGGTTTTAATGACTGAGGTTGCGGATATAATTTATCGGTCGCGGCTTTAAGCTGAGCTTGCGGTAAGAATTGGTCTGAGATGGTTAAAATAGCATGAATGTTATTGGTCAGCTTATCCAATGGCAGGTCGCCAGGTGCCAGTGCGCTTTGTAATAAGTGCAATGCCATATCGGCGAGTAAGAGGCGCTGTTTCTCATCCCAGTCTTTATCGCCAACAACGCTAGGGTGGCGTCGGTAACTGTTTTCCACCACGGCGTGAATTTTCCAGCTGTGGTCTAATATCTCTTGTCGTTGTTGCTCGTTCATCGCTTTTTCCTGATCGAGCCATCACCAGCGGTGATGGCTGTGCACGGTATTACACTAAATCGTGATCTCTGGCATCATGCTCCACGCGTTTTGGTCCTTCTGCGCCATGCATCCAATCCACCAGCTTGTCGCTGATAAAAAATACCAAAGCGCCAACCACGAATCCACTTATCGCTAACCCGGAGAAGATGGCAAAAGCATTGTTAACTTGTTCACTACCTTCGCCGATATAACCACCGATAACCCCAGCAATCTTATTGGCGGCGGCATTACACAAGAACCAGCACCCCATCAGCAACGATAAGAACTTAATCGGTGCATTTTTCGAGACCATCGACAGGCCAATAGGCGATAGGCATAGCTCACCGAATACCAAAAACAAATAGGTAAAGATAAGCCACATCACGCTAATTTTAACGCTTGGATCGCCCCCTTGAAAATAAGTCGCCGCCACCATAAATAAGAAGGCCACGCCTAAAGATAATAATGCATAGGCAAATTTTCTCGGTGACGAGGGTTCATTGCTATCAAGCTTGGTCCACATCGCGGCAAATATTGGGGCAAACATCACCACAAAGAATGCCGATACCGCTTGCAACCACGAGGCTGGCATCTCAAACCCCATCACCGTGCGATCGGTAAAGTCTTTGGCATAGATATTTAACAGCCCGCCCGCCTGCTCATAGCCAGTCCAGAAGACGATAGAGATGACACTCATGATTAGAATGACCTTGGTCCGATCTCGCTCGACTTGCGTCAACGGACGGTCCTTAGCGGCGCCTTCTTCACCGGCTCGGATGCGATGGGCAGACGGACTGCGGCCCAATTCACCTAGATAACGTTGTGCCATGGTGAGCTGCATAATCACCGAAATCACCATACCAACGCCAGCAAAAATAAAGCCGAGCTGCCAATTTATCTCTTCGGCGACATAACCAATAATCAGTGGTGCAATGAATGCGCCGATATTAATGCCCATGTAGAAGATGGTGAACGCGCGATCACGTCGATCATCACCCTCGTCATACAGATCGCCAACTAAGGTTGATATGTTAGGTTTAAACAAACCGTTACCTATCGATAGCAATACTAAACCAAGATAAAATGCATCTTCTTCAAAACCAGCAACCACGCTATGCGGCGCGCCAATAGTAAAATGTCCCAGCGCCATCAATGTGCCGCCGATGATGATGCTCTTGCGTTGACCCAGCACATTATCAGCCAACCAACCGCCTAGCACGGGCGTTAAATAAACCGCCATGGTAAACCAACCATAAAGGCTCATCGCCTGTGCATTGGTCCAGCCAAAACCACCGTTTTCTACGGTCGCGATAAGATATAAGACCAAGATGGCACGCATTCCGTAATAACTAAAGCGTTCCCACAATTCGGTGCCAAATAATAAAAACAACCCCTTAGGATGGCCTAAAATGGTGCCCTGTGCTGCTGAATGATTCATTTCATTTCTCTTGAGATAAAGAAAAAGGCAGGGATTACCTGCCTTTCGTGTCGATTAACTCGATGCAATATACAATACATTGCTATTGAATGCGAACTCCTAGCTTAGCGCTAACACCACTTTTTCTGAGCGTAACGATTTGGCCAAAAGCAGCGTCATCGCCACGGCAATACCCAAGGTCAATAGATTGGTCATCACAAAGTCCATTAGTTCAAGACCCTTACCTTTATAGAGTTCTTCCATGATGATGCTATGACCCGACAATGGCAGGTTGTTTAACCAAGCAGGTTTATGCGGCATCATGGTAATAACCATTGGCACCAACATCGGCAAGATCAGAATCATCGACAAATAAGACTGCGCTTCTTTAAAGCTCTTGGCGCGATAAGCAAAGAACAACTGCACAATGCCGGCTAAATAGCCTAGCGGCACCAGCATAACCGCAATGATAATCATCGCCATCGGGTTAACAACAATCGAGATGCCGAGCTTTTCTAAAGGCAGCATCGACATAGTAATCGTCATCACTATCATGGTTAAAATCGACGCGATAGACCCATAAAAGCTAACACACACCACCTTCGATAAGACAATTTTTAGTGTCGACACCGGCTGACACAGAATGAGCTCCAATGAATGGCGCTCTCGTTCACCGGCGCTGGTATCAATTGATGCCGTCATCGACGCGGTGAATAGTGACATGATGATAAACATCGCCACCATGCCCATGATAAGGCCGCTCTTAGACTCAGGAGTGGCACTGTTTTGTACAGTCAACTCAATTGGTTGCATAATGCGGGGGTCGATACCGCGCATCAGCAGTCGCATCGAGCCAACCTGGCCGCTGTAGCGTTCAATGGTTTTCTCTATGCGGCGCAGCACACTACCGATATTTTTATTACTATAATCGGCTAATACCACCACTTCAACAGATTTAGCCTGTGCGATACCTTGGGCGAAATCGGCGGGGAAAGTGATGCTAATCTCACGTTTACTCCACTTTTCTGCTTGATCTTCTGGCACCTCTTCGATCGGTAATATCTGTTGCGCCTTAAGTTGTTCGACCAATGCTGGCGCATACTCGGCGCCAACATAGGTTACATAGCTGTCTTTAACATCGGTCTGTTGATCAATTTGAAACATCAACATCGCCGCCATCACAATAGGTCCAACCACAATGGCAAAACCACCCGCCATTAAGGCGCGTCTATCACGAAATGCTTCTCTAAATTCTTTGGTCACTAAGCCCTTAAATACGCTCATTATGCCGCTACTCCTTCATCACTACCTATAATGGCAACAAACGCATCTTCAAGATGCTCCTTACCGGCTAATTCACACAGCTCTTGCGGTGATCCCTGAGCCACAACCTTACCTTTTGCCACCACGATAACCTTGTCACACAGCGCCGCAACTTCTTGCATCACATGGCTCGAAAACAAGATGCAGTGCCCTTTTGCCTTAAGCGCCAGCAACTGTTCACGCAGTAGTCGCGTACTCATGACATCGAGACCACGCGTTGGCTCATCGAGTACCAGGTTTTGCGGTTGATGCACTAAGGCTTGGGCTAAGGTCACCTTCATGCGCTGACCTTGCGAAAAACCTTCGGTGCGGCGATCGGCAATCTCACCCATATCGAGATCGCTAATCACCCGATCGAGTGCTTCTTTTAATGCTTTACCGGTTAATCCATGCATTTGCGCAAAATATTCGATTTGCTCGCGCGCGGTCAAGCGCTCACTCATGCCAAACTGATCCGGGAATATACCCAAGGATTGTCTCGCCTTGATTGGCGCCTCATCGACATTGATATTATCGATGAATGCGCTGCCAGTATCGGGTTTTAACAAGCCATAAAGAATGCGTAGGCAGGTAGTTTTTCCGGCGCCATTAGGCCCTAATATACCGGTAATTTCACCATCTTGTGCGGCAAATGAAATTGATTCAACGGCGGTGAAGTCACCAAACTTTTTTGATAAATTATCTACTTTTAACATGATCTATTCCCTACAAACTGCCGTTGTTATTCAATAAAAAACCAGGAAGTGGTTGCTTGTCCAGACACTCACCTTCAATATCTTCGAACTTGCCATTATCGACAAATTGCGCCACCATTTTCGCGGCGCACGTTTGCGTAACAAGACCATGCCCTGCTTTCTTAGCAATATAATGCTTGTGATTACTTAGCCCCTGCGCCGCTAATTCAGCCCAGGCCGGCGGTGTCACAGGATCTAACTCGCCTGACAATAATAGGGTCGGAATATCCGAACTCACTTGCTCGCCAAAATTACTTGGCGCGCTAAAATCAGGCCAGTGAGCACACACTTTTGCTAGGCTCTCAATCGAATGGCGACCTGAGAAACTATTATTCTTAGACTTGGTGATTAATGCGTCATCGGCACGTGGCATATCTTCGTTGCAGATAATATTAAAATGCATACCGAGGTAAATTTTGTCGCGCTTGTTTTGGCCCGACGCTATCAGCCCAGCGATAGGCTTGTAGTTGCCTTGCGAGAACTCACTTATCACAAAGGGAATAAGCTCACGAGAGCCCACGCTGTACATCAGGCTAAACAACGAACTAATGAATTTGGTGGTATCGACTTTAAGCTCAATCGGTTTGTCTGTCACCGGATGGTCGATGGTGGTTACCAGCGTCTGTTGCTCTAATTGCGCGCGAACCGACAAATAATCTTGGCGTAAATTCGGATATTTCCCCTGACACTTTTCGTCGCTATGGCATTGCTCGATTAAAATATCAAAAGCACGTGCCGCTTCAAAACCCATTGGCCCAACGGGAATTTGCGGTGGCACCACGCCATCTAAGATTACCGAGCGCAGCGCTTGCGGTTTCTCGCGCATGTAGACCATGGCAGCGCGGGAACCATAAGAGATACCATAGAGGTTGATTTGCTCATAACCTAATGCTTGACGCACCGCTTCAAAATCAAGCACCGCGTTATTGGTGTTATATTGCGATAAATCCACATCATAACTATTAATGCATTTATCCAAATCTGCCAGCGCAAAATCGGCCATCACGTCGCTATAAGGATTAGCATTACTATCTTCACAGACCAAAGGACTCGACAGCCCCGTGCCGCGTTGATCAACTAGAATTAGGTCACGATCTTCATTAGCTTTACGAAATATTTTACTCAGTCCACCAACTAGTTCAGAACCCGCTTGCCCAGGCCCGCCCATGATCAAAAAGAGTGGATCTTTTTTGGCTGTTGCCGCCACGGCATTAACAACAATGACGTTAATATCTAAGGTGTTGCCTTGCGGTTTAGCCCAGTTCTCAGGCACGGTTAATTTACCGCATTGGAGCTGAGTTTTTACGCCGTGAACAAAACATGACTTTAAAGAAAATTCGCTCTCCACAGTAACCTGTGTCGCATTAGCAAATGCCGCTGGCGAAAGCGCAGCAGTTAATAGCAGCGTACTAGCTGCAATTAACTGCATTGGTTTGAGGTTTGAAAAGAATTCCACCCTATATCCTTATGACTTTATTATAAATTAAGCCATTGAGTGTAACTCACTTCAATGTTCTTCGGGGGAATTTTTTGTAACAAAATTAACAAGTAATCGTGAGGCTAGCCTAGGCTATTACTCAGTTATTCGCTTGCAAGATCTTGTTGCTGCACAATGTTATAAACACCTCTATTTTCCGTTAACTTGATTAAATCAGCGGGACTAAATTCATAGGGATAATCAAAGTAATAACCATCTGCAATATGCTTTTCATCGCGAATCGCCGCTCTTAACGTTTTTTTACTGTTATAACCCATACTGCCAATATTAAACGACAGTTGCTCAGGGGTGATCTCGACTAGTTTCATCACGCTATATTTGAATTTAGCATCTTTCTCATCGAGTACCTTTCTCACATCAACGTAGTAAAGGTCACCAATTACGGGGCTTTGAATCGCAGCTACGTCGTGCGATTTTTGCGAACTACTCAGGCTTTGTCCAACAAACATAAACACTGGAAATATGATCGCCCAGTACTGAATCGGAATAAAAAATAATGAATGGGAGGGAGTGATGTGCTCTTCACCATTTTCTGGATCAATCAAACGCTTACGGTTGCGATTAACCTTTAGGCCAAATAAGCCAACAAGCCCAGAGGCCACAAGAATGGATAGCACCATTGGGATTTCACTTTGTCCCCTGAACTCGCGCCCCATCACCGCGCTTATTAAAAGATGCACGCCAATCATCGCGATAAAGCCAATAATGGGGGTAAGCCAGCCGTAACCGCGCCATAATATAAACATAATTAGTTTCCTTACTAAAATTAAATTTGGGTTAAATCAAAAGATTAAACCAATGGATTCAGTGTTAAGTCTAGCAAGGTCTTTTCTAGTTGCAAAAAATAAAGTGAAAAATATCCTATTTTTGTTTAATGACTCTAAGTTAAAAAAAACGATACGTGGTAACGCTATTTTCCATCAATAAATTGTCCTTTATACCTTTTGTCAGCGTTACACCTTGCCAATCGAGTTTTCCGCATATCATTCGCTTTCATTGATGTTGCGTTGCAGGTTCTTAAAGGCCGCGTTCCACGCCTGCTCTTGCCATACCCGCGCTTCTTCCCATTCGAGTGTAGAGCGCCAACCGGAATGAATCAAATGAATGGTCGTAACACAATCATTCTCAATAAAAGAAACACAAACATGAGTTAGCGGATCGGCATCGTTGGCAAAGTGTTTAAACATAACAGGACTGCGCCATTCAAATGCAATGTAGAATAATAGAATAAACTAAATAAACTGGACAGGCGAAAATATATACCTGAAAAACTAGTGCTTATTTTGATAAAACATTACATCGCAGCTCAAAAACACGCCATTTCAACGAAAGTTCCTCCCTATAATAAAAGAAACTAAAACTAGAGTTGGCTTTGCACAATAAATGGCAGCATCACGAGCAAAGTAGCCGCAACTAGCCCTTAGCGACGTCAACGCAGCATTAAATACGACTAAACCTAAACTAGTTAGCTAGCCAACGCCCTTATACCAACTTTGGCCATGAGAATGAGCGTATTGTCGCAGACGGTGCTCATCACCTGCAAAGTTTCCATAATGACGCCGAAAGTTTTTAACCGCCTCAAGCCAGTCCTCTGGCTCAATGCCTAATGCAGTCAACACCTTAGGCTCAGTAGCGTCAATATGCCCTGTCTTTTTCGGGTCGATGTGTCGACCGCTCCAGTCCACTAATTCTAAATAATCACTGAGTGAGATGGGGATATCATGAGTGTCTAAGGTGCTTACTAGTGGCACCAACGTTCTAGGTTGCTCAGGAACACTGTATTCTTTGGGTTTATTAGGCTTAACGTGACGTTGAAAACTTTTAAATTGCTTAATGCGCAGTTGAATGGAGGTATAGTCACTGCGCTCAAGGGATGAGCTCATACCCGCTCGAATGGGATTTAAATCAACATAAGCCATGCAGCTGATTAACGCTTTTTCATCAAGTAACGCTTGTGACTTGAATCGGCCCTCCCAGAACTTGCCAGTGCAGTTATCTTCTTTGTTGGCCTGGCGAGCAATACATTCATTTAAGCATTTCATAAACCATGAAATATCATAGAGTCGTTTGCGCCACACATTCGTGACATCAACCACAGCCGTTAAATGCGCTGCCGAAAGTATTTCGCCTTTAAGATACCTATCAACCAACAGTGTGCCGTTGTACAGCCTATACCAACGCTCAATCACTTCATCCATTGACCAACAATCAGCTTTCACCTTATCTACATGTAAAATAAGATGATAATGGTTTGAAAGCACTGCGTAGGCGGCGATGTCAATTGAGAAAACATCAGACAAAAACATCATTCTATCAACAATCCACTGTCGTCGATGTTCATAGTTTCGGCCAGTGTATTTGTCTTCACCACAAAGAAATGAGCGCTTAATACAGCGATTAATCACATGGTAATAAGAGGTCGCCGTTAAGTCGATTAAACAAGCTCTAGCACGAGTCATAAGCTCTACTCCCGTTCACAACACTCAAACGAGTCTAGTACAAAAACAAAAGGCTGCTTACTTTTTGCTCAAATCAATGAGAAATATTATCGCCGTAAAGCCCTAATTTATAATAGTATTAAGATCATAAATCAGGCCTCCGGCACAGATCCGTACGTGCGCTACTAACGCATACGGCTCCTACATCGAGTCAAAGGGCGA
>Ga0105355_10000239_pt1 | contig 49315 bp, 50 predicted proteins | sample GOMGulsemesocosm_2_FD_83508 | JGI IMG/M metagenome (GOLD analysis project Ga0105355, IMG submission 83508) | Methane-oxidizing microbial communities from mesocosms in the Gulf of Mexico - GOM9C Gulf of Mexico | ecosystem: Environmental > Aquatic > Marine > Cold seeps | place: Gulf of Mexico...
AAAACTGTTCAAATATTCTTTATATCATATACCTATAAATTAATAGTAACTGTACTGTTTTACTGGTTATTGCAGCGCATTGCATTACATTCTTATTCAAGGTAAATTGCTCGCATGGCTATTCTAGCCGGCTAATCAAACAAGCCTCTCCCTTTTTGCGAGAGGCTTTTCAATTTTAAAGGATAAATAATGTTAATCGATTTTGCAGCCTCACCGCTGTCAATTTTGCCCCCTGTTATTGCACTGGGTTTGGCGATTATCACCCGTCGTGTTTTATTGTCATTGGGTGTTGGTATTGCACTTGGTGCACTATTACTAGCAAATTTTGTACCTATTGAAGCACTCACGTATGTTTTTACAACAGTAAAAGGCGTAATCATTGAAGATGGTGGCATCAATACCTGGAACATGAGCATTGTCGCTTTCCTGTTATTACTGGGCATGATGACTGCGTTGTTAACCTTATCGGGGGGGACACGCGCATTTGCAGAATGGGCACTTAAACATATTAAAGGTAAGCGGGGCGCTTCATTTTTGGCTGCATTTTTAGGGGTATTTATCTTTATTGATGATTACTTCAATAGCCTTGCAGTTGGTTCTATCTCACGTCCAGTGACAGATCGTTTTAACGTCTCACGCGCAAAGCTTGCTTACATATTGGATTCCACGGCTGCACCTATGTGTATTTTGATGCCTGTTTCTAGCTGGGGGGCATATATTATGACTATCATTGGTGGGATTTTAGTCAGCCACGGTATGACTGAGTATTCGCCATTAGGTGCTTATGTAGCACTGATTCCAATGAACTTCTATGCCTTGTTTACACTATTAATGGTGTTTGCGGTTATCTACTTTAAATTAGATATTGGCCCGATGAAAGCCCATGAACAGATTGCCGAGAAGAAAGGCGCTGAGCATGCGGGTGATAAAGATGCTGCTAATTTACAGGACGAATTAGGTTTGACTGAGAGTGATCAAGGTAAGGTGTCTGACTTAATTTATCCAATCATTGCTCTTATCGGTGCGACGTTATTCTTCATGATGTTTACTGGTAATCAAGCACTGGCTAAAAGTGAATTACCTTTCTCTGTGTTAGGTGCTTTTGAAAATACAGATGTTGGGGCTTCGCTTGTTTACGGTGGCTTAGTCGGTTTATTACTGGCATTAACAACGACCTTTAAACAAAAACAACCACTCAAAGAGATTGCTTTTGCGTTGTGGATTGGTGCTAAATCGATGTTTGGCGCAATCATCATTCTATTTTTTGCTTGGTCTATTGGTTCAGTCATTGGTGATATGAAAACCGGTGCTTATTTGTCAAGTTTAGTGCAAGGTAATATCGGTTTACATTGGTTACCGGTTATCCTGTTTGTATTGTCGGGGGTGATGGCATTCTCAACGGGCACGTCATGGGGCACATTTGGCATTATGTTACCGATTGCGGGTGATATGGCGGGGGCAACAGATTTAGCATTAATGCTACCAATGTTAAGTGCGGTGTTAGCTGGCTCCGTGTTTGGTGATCATTGTTCTCCTATCTCTGATACAACAATCCTGTCATCTACTGGTGCGCGTTGTAAGCATATTGATCACGTTGCGACGCAATTACCTTATGCGTTAGCAATGGCATTAGTATCAATTGTAGGTTTTGTGACGATTGGTTTTACTAGTTCATTAATGACGGCGTTACTGGCATCAACAGCAGTTTTTGTTGCTGTGATATTTGTCTTTAAATGGCTTGCAAATAGATAGCTTGAACGGATTGTGAAGATAAAAAAAACCAGCAACGTTGCTGGTTTTTTATATTGACTGAAAGGTGAAAAGTTTATTTAACTGCCTGCCAATACGCATCTAATAATGTCTGTGTTTGCACGGCTTTATCAATACTTTTTTTAATATCAGCTTGCTTTTGACTCGTTGTGAGCCTTGCAAAGTGTTCAATCATAGTCACTGCCTGCGCTTGCTCTGCGGGTGCTGTAATAAACTCAAAGTCCTTTGGCTCTTGCATCGCACTGCGTTTAGTGTAACCAACAACATGCTCTGAGTTATCAAAGGCAAAACCTTGTTTCCAATCTAAAACAAAATCATCCATTCTAACCATACCATCAGTTCCTAGGATATCTAAATCCATTAAGCAGACTTCTGCATCATAACCGAAATCAAAGCTAGATGATTTACCATCTTCATAAGCAACATAACCAGTCCCTCGAATAACGGCATCCGTTTGCTGATCACGTACAATTGCACCACCAATAGACTTTAATTGAGACGTTGGTTGTAAGTATTCAATAATGGCGCGAATACAGTACCAAAGCATGTCACCCACTGCGCCAGTTGGCTCTTTTTCAGTATCAAAGCGAATATTTTCTCGATCCATTAACGGAAAGAAGAAGGTTGAACGTAATGCTTGTGGTGTACCAATAGTTTGTTGCATTTGTTCAATTAATTGAGTTGAACGTTGATTGTGTACAAAATGAGTCGCATCCATAAATGCCACGTCATTAGCCACTGCTGAGTCTGCAATACGTTGAACAGATGCTACATCAATAAAGGGCTTGTCGACTAAAACATGCTTTTGCTTCTGAGTTGCAGCAACCGCGATTGATTCCTTTACTAAGGTTGGTGTCGCAATATATACAGCGTCAATATCCGAAGATGCTAGCATCTCATCTACGCTAGCAAATACTTGCTGAATACCGTGCTCATCGGCAAAGTCTTGTGCAGATGCATGGCGACGGCTTGCAACAGCTACAAGTTGTGCTGAGGTAGACTGCTTTACTGCATTCGCAATAACACCGGCAATAAGTCCTGCGCCAACGATACCGATTCTTAATGTGTTTGTAGATGATGTCATTACTTGATCCTATATAGTATTAAAGTCATTCAAAATTGATAGGCAGTATAAGCGCTACATTAATTATTGAGAACCAATATATGAATTAACCTAAGTACAGGAAAAATAAAGCTTCCCAGCACTGCTATTTTTGTACTTCAACTTATAAAGTTGACTCTTCATAACGCGCTATTCTTTCCCCGCAGGAAAATAATTTAAAAAATATTACGATTTATGCAATCAAATCCGTTTCTGTTTCGTTAGTTAATAGAGGTTTGTGATAGGTAGGCCGTGTTTTGCAGTGCCTTGCTGGTTTTATTCGTTGTTTAAATTATCTGGACTGGTTATCGAGATAAGAAACAACAGCAACTAGCAGGCACTGCCTTCGCTTAATATTTATCATCAACTGTTTTATTACTTATTAAACAAAGAAAAGGGAATACAATGAGTCAAAGGAATATTGATTTAATCGCATTAATTTTGCGTGTAGGTTTAGGCTTGGTTTTTTTAATTGGTGGTACATCCAAGCTGAATTTATTATTAGACAGCGCAACCCAAGCGGGTATGGTTGCCAATTATATGGGCACAACAGGTTATATTAATGAACTGTTTCAGGATTATCTATTTTCTGGTGGTTTATTAACACCTTGGTCATTTTTAACTGCTTTATCTGCGTTTGAATTGTTCTCTGGCATCGCGCTAATCTTAGGTTTTATGGTGCGTCCTTTAGCATTGTTATACGCATTTATGTTATGGTCATTTGTAGTGTCACTACCAGTGGACACGGTACCCGGGGTGAGTGTTGGTGTTAAAACCTATACCTCGCCTGCTATCTTTGTGCAAATCAGAGATATTACTTTATCGGGTATGATGTTTGTTCTCTTTAATCTTGGTGCTGGCCTTAAAAGCATTGATCAGCGCTTTACCAAGCAAGTATCAAATGTTGATTGGGATAGTCTAGGTCTGTTATTACGTTTCTCATTAGGCCTTACTTTTGTGGTTGCTGGTTTCTTTGCGGGTTATGCAAAAATTCCAAGCTTTGCTACTTATCAGCTGATTTTAGCTACGATTGCATTGTTACTTATCTTTGCTGAAGGCCCGGTTATAAAAGCGGCTGGCATCGCTTGTGTTATAGTGATGGTTTGGTTTATCCTGCAGAAAATATCTATGGATAAAACACTTATTGCTAACTTAAATGGTTTTAAACGTGAGTTTGCATTAGCTGCTGCCGGAACTGTTATTGCATTATTTGGTGGTGGTAAGCGCTTTACGCTAATGGATTTACTGCAACGTAGTAAGGGGTACTTTTCATCTACGCCTTCAAATAAAACCTTAGCTTCTAACTAAAGGAATAGTGTCAGGTGAAGCCTCAGAGAGGTCTCACCTGTTACCAATTAAGTTATGTTTAATTTTTTTCGACCCGCTAAAAAAATAGATTTTTCAAAGATGTTGCTAAATGACCTATATCGTTATGCTCTCTCGTTATGCCAGCAGTCCGACCAAGCTTATGATTTAGTGCAAAGCAGTTGTGAGAAAGCATTAAAGCAAGGTACTGAGCAGGACAAGCTAAAGCCATTTATGATGACCTGTATTCGTAATGAGTATTTTGATCTATTTCGACGCGCTAAATTGTCCTTGGTTATTGATGAAAAATTACAGGATGAACAACTAGTTAACGAACAGCATGTTATTCAACAACTTGATTCAATTATGATCAACAAGCAACATGTGAGTTTAGTGTTAAAAACATTATCAATTGATGAACGAGAGTTATTGTTTTTATGGGCAGTTGAAGGATTTAGTATGCAAGAGATTGCCTTACAAACAAACATAGCTAGAGGGACATTGTTGTCTCGGCTGAGTCGTTTAAAAAAACGCTTACAGAATGATTTTCCGCACCTTGTTAGGGAGGTTTCATAAATGAAAACGCCAGAAAAAAACGCTCCCTTAAAACAGAACCTTCAAGCACATTATGAGACGCAGTGTTTATCTGAGCATCAGCTTGAAAAACTGCAAAACTTAGCCACTGATAACACAGTAGATAAAAATACAAGCAACAATAAGTCTACTATGAGGTCATTATTGGCAGTTGCTGCTTCAGCGCTATTAGCAATTAGTATTTATGTCGTAAATTTCACTGGCTTAAACTATGGCGATATCTCCAAAGAGATTGCTTATAATCATAATAGCCAAATGCAAATGGAAGTCTTTTCTGAGTCGATTGATGATATTCAATCGCACCTTAATCGTTTAGGTTTTTCGTTAATTGAATCTGCTTTTTTGACCGGTGATGACTGGGAATTTGTTGGTGGAAGGTATTGTAGCATCAGTGGAAAAATAGCAGCACAGCTACAAATAAAGAACTTAGATACTTCAAAAATCTATACCTACTACCAAGCTAAATTACCGGATCAGTTTTTTAATCTCATTCAAGATAAAGAGGTATCTGTGGATGGCGTTAAGGTAAAAATGTGGCAAGAAAATGGTTTGTTAATGGGGTTGGCTAAATAGTAAGAAAAATGCACTGAAAGAGTCGAACAATAAAAGGATGTATTATGGAATTTACTCGTTTCTAATGGCCTAAAAGATACACTAGCAATCTGAATTGCTTTTATTCACTCGTCATGGAGTGTTTGTTATTGTCTAAAATTCAATAGATTGATAGTAAAAGAAAGTTTTTTAGAGTGTCGTGTTGATATTAAAAAGCGATTACATTTGCTCAATATCAATCACAACGAGCGCAAGCTCTTGTTGTATTTCTTGATACATTTTTTTTAGGCCTGCTTTCTCTTCCTCTGAAACATCATTTTTTAGTGACTGTAAAAATAACTCACAATGCCTAGATAAGTTAAGTGCCCCCAAGTTGGCAGAAACACCTTTTAAATTATGGACAAAAGTCTCTGCTTTCAGGCACTCTTCCTTACTGCAAGTGTCGAGAGTGTCTGCATCGAAATCATCATATTTAATAGCAAACTTTTTTAATAACTTTCTTAGTAACACTTCATTGTTATTACAGGTGAGTAAGCCGGCTTTAATGTCGATTGTATTCATTAGCGTGGCCTTATAGAGTATCGTTTAATTTAACAACAAGCGCATTTAACTGATCACAGACAGTTGCAGTGCGATCTGATGATTCGCTGGTTACATGAAGCGCTGCATGTAAGGAGGCAATTAATTGATCTTCTTGTTCGTGAGACAGTGCAAAATATTGAATTTCATCTTCAATGCGAGTTATCTGTTCAGTCAGCATTGATAGAGAAGTAAATACGCTGTCTCTAACGCTCTTTTCCGCACTTAACAGTTGATCACTTGTCTCTTTAATCTGCTTGATAAGCAGTATATTGCTGCTTGCCGCATCTATACTATCAACACAAGAGCTGGCCATCCTTAATGATAATAATATGTGGTCTCTTAATCTACCTGCTATCGCCTCATCTTCAGGCATGTTTTTGACTAATAAACTGACATTCTCTTCATTAAATTGAAATCGCCCATTAAACTCATAAATCCGCTGTGTGTTTCTTAAGAGGGAAAGGACATTACTTTCCATTGGTGAGCATTCACCATCTGACGACCAATATACACAATTTTGTTTACCTTCGATTAACATGCTGACCTTTATTTCAAATTGGTCACATGTTTCAACGATTGTTTTAGCTAAATCAAGATAATTAGTAACAGAAAAAACATTACCTGCAAATTGTAATACTAACCCTTGCTCACCTTGGCCTGTAATCGCATCCATAAAGGCTGCTGTTATACCCTCTTTCTCTTCAGCAACCTCAGCGTTTCGCTGTAACTCTTTAACAATTTTTGCCATTTTAGCTAATAGCTCGTTACCGTTAAAAGGTTTCGCAATATAGTCATAACCGCCTGCGTCATAACCCGCTAAACGATCTTGCTCTGCCGCTTTACTAGAAATAAATAAAACGGGGCACTTATCTTCAAACGCCTTTATTTGCCGACAAGTTTCTAATCCAGACTGTTCTGGCATAGATACATCAAGCAATACAATATCTGCAGGAGTGAGTTTAAATGCGTTAACGCATTCAATTGGGTTTAAAAAGCACTTTACTTGATAGGTATCTCCAAGTATCCCTTCTAGTAGCTCCAAATTTATCTCTTCATCATCCGCTACGAAAATTGTAATTTTTTCCATTTGGACACACCCTATAAAATTCTCTATACCTCTACTGTAGTTAAGCATTCACTATTTTGCTAAAAGTAAATGAAGTTGTAGTAGGGGTTAGCACTGGCATTTTTGACAATTAGAAATAGATAAAATCATCTGAAAGTTCCTCGACGTCTTCAGTAGGTGGTACTGCTAATATACTCTGTAAGATAAGCAAGTTATCCCTTGTCTCTACTAACTTGTTATCATCAATATCAGTTAACATATCAGCACATTTATTTCTTGCCAGTAATAAAACATTAAGCATTTTATTTTTATCATTGATAACAGTAATAATAAGGTGCAATAGATCTTTTAATCGACCATATTTTTCTGCATCTTCAATTGGCATATTATGGATAACTAGTTCAACATCATGATGTTGAAAATAACTTTTATGACCAAAATTTTGCACCTTGCTACTATTGGCTCGCAAAGATGTAAATAAATCTACTTCCATAGGTGAAAACTCTGAACCGTCATATTTACTTCTAAATAAATCCTGTTCTGTAGTGATTTGTAGAGAATAAGCGAGCTGTAATCCATCTAGTTTTTTTTGCAATACACTCGCTAGTTGCTCAATACTCTGTGCACTTAAGCAATTTTTATAAACAGATAGCAAGGTTGCATTATCTTCTATGGCATCGAAATTTTCGCGAAGAAATTCTAAATGACGAGACTCATAACTGCCTATCAGTGTTCGTTGATGATTCTGATGGTTTATGCAGACATTGATCTTATGCTGTAATTCAAGCAAAGAGGAAGACTTGATAACAAAGTCATCTGCACCTGCAGCATAAGCTTGTAAACGATTCTCTAAGTGTGGTTTACTAGAAAGGTAAACAACCGAGGTATATAGATCTTCTTGCTTCGATCGTATTTTTTTACAAATGTCACTAGCGCGACCTTCGCATAACTCAACGTTAATTAAGACTAAATCAAAAACGCTGGACTCAAGCAAAGTGAGTGCATTGGTTATATTATTAGCGACCAGCCAGGAAATATTACTTTCGCCATAATTTATTATTTCATCTCCAATCTCACTGGTACTTTCAATTAATAACGCCGTTAGTTTATCTATCAATTCCCTACTCCTTTATTTAGTCATGCACTACAGTTGCTATCATTTACCTGAATAATGAGTGCTAAAAATAGCCTACGGGGTAATAAATTTTTTTACTGCCGCCAGCATTTGTGCTGGCTGGAAAGGTTTAACCATCCAAGCTCTTGCACCAACTGCTTTGCCTTTTGCTTTCATATCTGGGTCTGCTTCCGTGGTGAGCATAATAACGGGGGTATATTTACACTGTGCTAATTTCCTTGCTTCTCCAATAAATGTAATACCATCCATGTTAGGCATATTAACGTCACTTATAATAAGATCGACAGTAGCACCGCCTTCCAGTTGCGTGAGAGCATCCTGTCCATCAGCCCCTTGTATAACTTTATAACCCATGGCACCTAACGTAGCACCAACCACTTTACGTACAGATACTGAGTCATCTACAATCATTATTACCTTAGGCATCTTAATTCTCCTCTTATTTAGTTTTTACTTAGCGTTTTAAAAAGTTCGTTAACTCTTGTGCAATATTATCTAATGGTACAATTTTATCTACACCGCCAAGTTCAATCGCCACTCTGGGCATACCAAAAACAACACTTGACGCTTGATCTTGTGCAATCGTTCTAGCTCCCATCGTATGCATCTCTTTCATACCTTTAGCGCCATCATCTCCCATGCCAGTCATGATCACTGCAAATGCATTATTTCCAGCATAGCGTGCCGCTGAGCGAAACAAGACGTCGACAGAGGGCCTATGCCTTGAAACCAATTCACCATCAATAACATCAACATAATAGTGTTTACCGTTGCGTTTACATAAAGTATGTTTGTTACCAGGTGCAATTAATATCCGTCCACACACTATGTCATCACCTTTTTCTGCTTCTTTAACCGACATTGCACACAAACCGTCTAATCTTCTTGCAAATGAATTAGTAAAACCTTTAGGCATATGTTGGACAACAACGACCCCCGGAAAGTCATGTGGTAAACCAGCAAGAAAAACGGTTAATGCCTCAGTGCCTCCTGTTGAGGCACCTACCACAATAATTTTTTCGGTGGCAGTAAAGGTTTTATTAGTACTCGTTTTTGCTAAAACTACATCGGCATCCAACTTAGCCCCACGTGATTTTAAACGGGATAAAGTGAGTTTGGGTGGCTTTGTTAATGCAGCTGCTTTAACTGCATCTGTTAATAGTATTTGCGCCTCATGAAGTTGCTCTTGAGACCCTAAGTTTGGTTTCAAAACAACCCCTACAGCGCCATACTCTAGCGCCTTATCAAAAACATCAGAGCCTTGCGCGACAAATGATGAACATATAATGACCGGTAAGGGGTGCTGTTCCATTATTTTCCGTAAAAAAATGATGCCATTCATTCGTGGCATCTCAACATCAAGCAGAATGACATCAGGAGCTTGCTTAGCCATTTTAGTGACAGCAACCAGTGGATCGGGCGCACAGCCAATCACTTCAATTTTATTATCGCTGGATAAAAGCTTAGTTAATGATTTCCTCACAACCGCAGAATCATCCACAATCAGTACTTTAATTTTTTTCATCTGCTTCATTAATTTAATTATCGGTTAAAAATAAAGTTTTTATGCAACAAGGCTATTTCATCCTTTGCTACAGATCCTTTGTTTAACATTTTAATTAATACTTCATTGTTCAAAGTATTATATTTTAGTTTTCGTCCTCTATTACCACCAAAATCGTAACTGACGAGATGCAAGCCATGTTTTTTTAAACCTTTATAAAGCGCAGCAATATTTTGCTCTCCAATTGTTTTTTTTCTCTTAAACTTAGCATTTTTCATCGTATTCTGATCGGAAAATATCACCTGCGAACCACCAAATGCTTTGACTATTAGTTCGGATCTTCTTGCTCCAAGTGAGCAGAGCTCGGAGACCATATAATCTAAGACGCTGTCTACATAACAAAAGCCGTTTTTTTTAGTATGAAAACACGGACTTTGAGGTAAACGAGCATGGCATATCGCACTAAGTTGCAACCTTGGTACGTGAATAATAACCGACACGCAAGACCCTAAAATTGTATTAATTAACATCGGTTCACTAGTAATAGATAGCTCACTTACATTTAAAAACAACTGTTCTATATGGGTTATTGCATTTTTCATCTTATTTATCTTTCTGATAAATGGTTGAACCGACCATAGATAAAGGTACATTTAGGCCATTAATAGTTTCAGAATGGCCTATAAATAGGTGCCCATGTGCAGTTAAATTGTCACAAAAACGGTTAATTATTGCTTCCTGTGTTGGGCCATCAAAGTAGATCATTACATTACGACAAAAAATGATATCCATGCTATGTGGCAGGGCATACCTTTGGTCTTTGAAATTCAAGCGATTAAAGGTTATTCGCTTGCGTAGGTTACGGGCCATCTTGATGACCGAGCTGTCTCTATCGCTTTTTAATATATATCGTTCGCGCATCATTAATGGAACAGGTGTGATGTCTGACATGTTATATAATGCCTGTTTGGCTTTTTTTAACACACTAGTAGAGATATCTGATGCAAAAATTGAGTAATCAATTGTTGGGTTATTTCTATTCCACTCTTCCAACACCATCGCCATCGTATAGGGTTCTTGACCACTCGAGCACCCTGCACTCCAAACCCGTAAGGGCCTATTTTTACCTATTCCTTGAGCTGTCAGTTTAGGTAATAGGTGATGAGTTAAATAATCAAAATGGACAATTTCACGGAAGAAATCGGTTTTATTGGTGGTTAGTGAATCAATCATATAAACGACCTCTTCCTGACCTTTTTTGCTTAAGACAAATTGAGTATATTGCTTAAAACAATAAAAATGACAGACTTTTAGCCGTTTTCTTAATCGTCCTTCAACCATGGGTCTTTTAACTGGAGGTAATTTAATGCCTGCTTGTTCATAAACAAAGTTTGCAATTTTAGTAAAATCACTTTCAGAGAGCTTAGTGTCAAAATGTTTTTTCATAAATGAACCGTAATAAGTCATTTGTTTACATTGCGCAATACAGAGCAATACACGAAGAAAAATTAAGAAATAACCAATCTATTGTTTTTGCACCTATTTCACCTATCCTAATGGCAGGCGAAATAGCTGAAAATCTAAACCTCTTGAAGGTTCATCTTCGGAGGCTTTGATGTAGTGAATGATTCGCTTTATCTGAGCTCCAAATTTTCTGCCGTATCATGTGAAGCATCTGCAACAACCGTTAATTCCGCGATAGTAAACAGGCGTTTAACATCTAATATAATAATAAATTCATCATTATATTTACCCATTCCATAAATAAAGGCGCAATCAACACTCATTCCTAATTTAGGCGGTGGATCAATATCATCAACACCTAATTCAACAACTTCGTGTACTGCATCGGTTAGTGCACCAAGTAAAGCGTTGCTACCATCTTCAAGTTCGATCTCAACAATAATAATACAGGTGTCTACGGTAAACTGAGTTTGTGGCATACCAAACTTAATATTAAGGTCAATAATCGGAACCACTTGGCCCCTTAAATTAATAACACCGCGCATAAATTCTGGTGTTTGTGGTAACTTAGTAATATTTCTATTATCCAGCACCTCTTTAATTGAGCCTATATCCAGTGCGTAAACATCATCACTTAGGTTAAATGACAAATACTGATCCCGTTGGTTTGATAGATTATCAGGCATAACTTTTCCCTCTGCTAATAACGTGAAAAACCATCATCATTATCGTGATCATTAGCATCATCATTCAAATCAATTTGAATTGTCTCTGCTTTACCTTTTTGATAATTTTTATTGCGTGAGTTGTCATTTTTATCCTCTGGTGTATAACGTTTTTTAATTGAGCCTGTTTTTTTTGCTACTGTTTCTTCGCCTTCTACGGTGAAATACTCCATCGACTCTTGCATACCAGCGGAAAATTCTGCGAGTTCAGCTGATGTTGCTGCTACTTCTTCAGAAGCGCCTGCTCCTTGCTGTACGACTTGATCTAGCTGCTGGATAGCGATATTAATTTGCTCAACACCGGTATCTTGCTCTTGTGCTGACGTACTGATCTCTTTCACCAAGTTTGCTGTTTTTTGGATATCCGGAACAATAGAATCGAGTAAAGATCCTGCTTTTTCTGCAACGGCCATTGAGGTTTTTGAAAGCTGATTAATTTCCCCTGCAGCTGTCTTACTTTCAAGGGCTAACTGTCTCACTTCAGAGGCAACAACGGCAAAACCCTTACCATGTTCACCAGCTCGCGCCGCTTCAATCGCTGCATTTAATGCAAGCAGGTTAGTTTGACGTGCAATCTCTTCAATAACCGAAATAGTATTAGCAATCTCTTTCATGGCATTGACTGCATCATGTACAGCCTTGCCTCCCTCTTGTGCATCTGCTGAAACCTGCTCTGCAATGCGCTCTGTTTGCTGCGCATTATCAGAACTCTGACGAATATTTGCTGCCATCTGTTCCATAGAAGCAGAGACCTCTTCCAGTGATGCAGCTTGCTCTGTTGCACCTTCAGACATCTGTTGCGAGGTTGAAGACAACTCTTGACTACCATCAAGGACATTAGCAGCCCCCTCATGAATATCACGTACCACTGCATTTAAATTATCGACCATATTATGCACTGATGCGTAAAGACTATTTTCTTCTGCCTTAGTATTGTCGAAGACAACATTAAGCTCACCATTCGCAACACGCTGTGCAATTTCAATCACCTCATCGGGCTCACCACCTAATTTTATGGTAACAAGCTTCCTAATAATAAAGATGAGTCCAGTACTAATAGCCAATAAAGCTGTCAGTGAAATGAGGATTAGGATATTTCTTTGCTTCGCAATACCGCCTAAAAATTCGTCTTCAGTTATCGCCATCGCGACTATCCAAGGTTTATTAGTTAAACTTTCAAATCTTCCAAATTTGTGCTCGCCAGTTACCCATAAATATTGCAGAGTTCCTTGTTTTCTCACTACCATATCTCTTACAAAATCATACTTGGAAGCATCAGTTAATAATAACTCTGGCTTAGGGTGGTAAAGAAATCTGTGTTTGTCATCTAGCATATAGATATACGCTGATTGGCCGACTTTGATGTGTTGAAGGTTTTTGCTTGCAAATGGTATCCAATCCAGCGACAAAGCAATCAAACCGACTCTTTTACCTGCTGTGTTTTTTAACTCATGGGCGAGGCTATAGATAATTTTTTCAGTTGTAGGGGAGCGATACAGGTATTGTTCGCTATAACGCGTTTTATTTTCTTCTAGAATAGCTTCCACAAAAGCGTGTGAAGAGACATCTTGACCAATAGATTTACCACCAATGCCATCGGCAATAATTTTCCCTGATAGGTCAATAATGAATAGGTTTTCGTAATCATGATGAATATTGACACTCTCGGTAAGCTCTTCTTGTGCACGTGCAACGTTGCCTGTTTCAGCTGCTTTAATAAAAAGTGTATTGTTCTTAAAGGCTGTTAATGAAACGTTTTTTTCCTCCATCCAGTTATCAATAATTTGTTTACTGAACTGGACGGTTCCGGTTATCTCTGAGTCAATTGAGTTAAACGCTGTTTCCTTTTGTGATGAACTTAAATACACCATTATTGCAACCATAGTTGCAATAAACATTAATATAATTGTGCCGACTAATTTTTTTGCTAACGTCATCCTGCTTAACATACACACCTCTTATATAACTAAAGTTATAAAACTTAAGATTAGAACAAATTGCTTAGTTATGCGTTTTGATTAATTGTCTGTATTTACCCCGCTGGCAAACCATAGAATTGCACCACTTGTTGTAAGTCGAGAATAACCGCCACAGAGCCATCACCTAAAATAGTAGCGCCACTCACTCCCTTAATGGACTGGTAAATGCTACCTAAGCTTTTAATGACCGTTTGTTGTTGACCGATAACATCATCTACAAGTAAGCCGTATTTATCACCGTCAATATTGACGATAATGACGTGTAATAAATCAGGTAACTCATTGTTATTACCTAGCCACTGACTAAGTGATATACAAGGAATAAGTGACTCTCTAACCCGCAGTACAAAGCTTTGTTTAGAGGCTTTAAGTGTGGATTTATTTGCTTCAATACACTCTTCAACCATGGTCAGCGGAATAACGATGCTTTCCGTTCCCACTTTAAGTAGCAAACCTTCAATAATGGCTAACGTTAAGGGTAAACGTAAGGTGATGGTCGTGCCTTGGCCAAGCACACTGTCGATATCGATATTGCCACGTAAGCTTTCAATGCTACGTTTGACCACGTCCATACCTACACCACGACCTGAAATATTGGTCACCTTTTCTGCTGTTGAAAAACCTGCTGCAAATATTTGTGACAAAATTTCTTTTTCCGTTAATTGTGTCTCTGCGCTAATCAAACCTTTTTCTATTGCTTTGCGGCGGATAACGCTAGGGTCAATCCCTTTGCCATTGTCTTTGATCTCGATTAACACCTGTCCTTGTGCCTGTTTAGCGGTAAGCGTTATTTCGCCTTGACGATTTTTGCCATTAGCCTGTCGAACCTCGGGGGCTTCAATACCGTGATCAAGGCTATTACGAATAAGGTGAACCAGAGGATCACCTAACTGCTCAATGACGGTTTTGTCTAATTCGGTATCTGCTCCATGGGTAACTAATTCAATCTCTTTGCCTTGTTCTGTTGATAGATCGCGCACTAAGCGTCTGTATTTGCTAAAAGTACTGCCTATAGGTAGCATTCTAATCCCTAACACATTATCTCTGACCTCAGTGATCAACTGATCAAGGTCTGCAGCAACAGAGATCAACTCTTTATCTTTACTTTTTATAGCTAACTGATTAAGCCTTGCTAAGGCAATAACAAGTTCGCCAACTTGGTTCATTTGTTTGTCTAATTTGAGCGACGATACTCTAATACTACTTTGAGAAGCTGCTTTATTTCGTTCTTGGCGTTGCTCGCGTACTACCTCTTGTTCTAGCAACGCTGATTTTATTTTCTCTTCTTCCACAAGACCACTTTGTTGGATTTTTTCGCCGATTAATGGCTTCTCAACAAATAGACTATCAACTTGCTCTCTTTTGAGATCACCGCGATCAACAAGGATATCCCCAAGGCGTTTGTAGTCTTCGCTAACTTCATCTTCTTGATCAATTATTTCTACAAATAGATCACAGTCATCTTCAATAAATGAAAATAGTGCCAGTACTTGTTCTTTGCTTTTGTCACTAGAGAGCAATATTTCCCAGCTAATATAGCAATGGTCAACCACAATATCGGTTAAGAAAGGTAATTTGTTGGTATAAGCAACCAGCTTGCACTCACCCAGTTCAGATAACTCAGATAACTGCTGCAAAGGATTCATTCCATAAGTCAGAAACTCCACACAGGGCTGAAAACGTATACGCATCAAGGTGGTTTCTTTAATCAAGCCTAAATCGATACTGATAGGTGAGCTTGATTCCTCATCAGTTACGTCACTTTCTAAAGAAGGAGAGTGAATGTGTAGTCGGCGTAATATCTCATCATTTGTCACCTTCAATGTTGGATCAACGACATCATCGTTAGCAATTAAGTCACATAAATAATGATGTGCAGCTAGACAGATTTCAATTAACTCTTTATTAGCTGTCATTTCTCCTTTGCGTACTTTATCAAAGGTCGTTTCTAGTTCATGAGTAAATTGAGTGACATTAGGAAAACCACACATGCCACCAGAACCTTTAATGGTATGCATCGCACGGAAAATGCGATCTACAATATTAATATCGTAGAGATCACTTTCAAGCTCAAGTAGTCCTTCTTCCAGCTCGATTAATAATTCTGCAGCTTCTTCTCGAAAAATATCGTGTAAATCAGGCACACTCATCCTCACTTATTGTTATAGCAATTCTGTTAATTCACTGATCAACCTTACTTGTAAAAAGGATCTATTTTAGCTTTGAACAAGCTTCTTTCTTTTGTGTAATATTAGATAAGTAAATTGACGTTGCTGATATTGATTTTCTACCCTGCACTTAGTTGAGAAATTCGAACGATAAAGCTGATGAATCTAGGAAATGTTGTGCTTGCTCAGAAACAGGAGAAAGGCTCAGCGATAACCCATGCGTAGCTGCTGTTATTTTTGTCGACATTAACAATTGCATAATGGCTAAGTCGAGTTCATGCACATCTGCCATGTTAATAGTTATATTTTGCCCATGTTCAATGGCGAGAAGTAATAGGTCTTTAAATGAACTCCCATGATAGATATTGATCACACCTTTTAAAATAATGACAGATTCATTTTTTTGTTTGATCAATTGATAACTATGTTCTTCGTCTTTCATCTCGCTACCCTTTAAAAGTATCTAGCCATGAAAACTTTTAGCTCGAGATAAATGTAGCAATAGAAGTTAGGCTTTGCTAAATAATAAATAACAATAATTTGTAAAGCTGAGTAGGGTCAGGTCGTCGTTAACGTAAATATCAAGCTTTCTATAAATAAAAGAGTTATTTTCCACAAATATATTATTGTTCTATTATCATTAAATGAAAGGTCATAGATTAAATTTTCAGCTTTAATCACCTCCTAAGGTAAGTAAAGGTGGCCGAGGAGGATCATGAATAATAGAGCGTCGGATTATCTTTTCAAGCAGGTTTAATTTTTTGAGATGGTAATTGCAAAGAAACTATTAACTCAATGACCCATACTGTTTGAGGAATTGTTGAATGTTTTCCCAAAATAAATATTATTTCAGACTTATTCCTTTTTTTACGTTAATTTCTTTAACTGTATTTATCCTTTGGATAGCGGGTAAATATCACAATGATTTTGATAATGACCTGATAGAGCAAAGTAAAGAAACCCTAGAATTAACGAGTCATGCACAAGCGGATCATGTCGAAGTTGTGTTGCAAGATATTAAAAATGACCTAATAGAGTTATCGTTAAATCCAGCGCTTCATCAACGAGTGGTTGAGTTGAAAAAAGGAAAATTTCCGACGTATCAATATAACCCACTTGCACTTTCCTTTGAAAATTCAAGAAATAAGTCCGGTGCATTATATCTGCTCGATACACAAGGTCTTATTTTAGAACGTGCGCCCTTTAAAAGTAGTTCAAAAGGCAAAGATTACTCAATGAAACCGGGTGTCAGCCACGTGCTAGCTGTAGCGAAGAAAAACCACGGAAAAAACTTCCATTCTGATATCGTTTATACCAGTGATGTTTTTGTTTCAAGCTCTGGCCGCAATGTGATATCAATGTGTCTACCCCTTTTTTTACGGGGAGAGTTTATAGGGCTTTTGCGATCAATTGTTTACCTTGATAATTTCAATGTTCTGTTTAGCCATAATAAACCACAAGATACTAGTTACACTTGGATAATGGATGCTAAGGGGGAGGTTATCAGCCACCCTAAAAAAGAGTTAATTGGTGTATCAATCCATAATTTTTCTTTTTACCGTGGTGATAATACGGAAACTAGCATTGATTACCTCAACTTAGTTAAACAGCCTGGTAGTGATTTTTTTATTGTCGAAGAGTTTGAAAAAAAAGAGGTGGTCATGGCCTGGTATCCTATTCTAGTCAATGATAAACATTGGACCGTTGTTGCACGAGTAGGTTATCAAGAAGTCTCCAGACCATCAAAAACCTATGCAAAACGGATATATATTACCAGTGCCATCTTGATCGCTCTTTTATTGCTATTAGATTTATTGCGTTACCACACCAAAAAAGAGCAAGAAAAGCTGTCTATGGAAGCTGAAAATGCGTCAGCAGCCAGTAAACTTAAGTCAGACTTTTTGACTAATATGTCTCACGAAATTCGTACTCCTATGAATGCCATCATGGGCTTGACCCATCTCACCTTAAAAACAGATCTTAATCGTAAACAAAGTGCTTACCTTGAGAAAATACTCTCTGCCAGTAACAATTTATTGAGCCTAATTAATAATATTTTAGATTTTGCAAAAATAGAAGCTGACAAGCTTGAGCTAGAAGAGATCGACTTTAACTTGCGAGAGGTTTTAGTTGAAGTTGAAGCCTTACTGATTATAAAAGCGCAAGAAAAAGGCTTATTATTCACTTTTGAAATAACATCGGATAGCAATATTAATGTTAATGGTGATCCGCTACGGCTTAAACAAGTGCTCATAAATTTAGCCAACAATGCCATAAAATTTACTCATGTTGGCTCCGTTACAATTGATATCAAAGAGCAATTATTGATAGTGGAAGATGCCCAAAAAATATGTTTTGAATTTTCAGTTCGTGATACTGGCATAGGTTTATCTGCTAATGAAATAGAGAGTTTGTTTGTGGAATTCTCGCAAGCTGACACTTCTACGACCAGAGAATATGGTGGCTCCGGATTAGGTCTGGCTATCTGTAAAAATTTAGTTGAGCACATGAATGGTAAAATCTCGGTAAGCAGTGAAAAAGGAGTGGGCAGTTGTTTTTCATTTAATTGTCAGTTCAACAGGCCCAAACGAGTGAGTGACTCCATTACGACACCTAGTAATGCTAAGAGCATAAGTACGGACAATGGAACCAGTATAAAAAAATTACTCATCAACAAAAAGATCCTTGTGGTTGAGGACAATGAAATCAATCAAGAGATCATTGATGAGGTACTGACAAGTGAAGGTGCTAAAGTTTGCATCGCAGAGAATGGTGTTGAAGCGATAAAGTATTTTGAAGATGGTAAAAACAGCCATCACTTTGATATCGTATTAATGGATCTCCAGATGCCAGAAATGGATGGTTATCAAGCAACCCAATTTATACGTAAACATATTAGTCGAGAGGTGCTACCAATTGTTGCTTTGTCCGCCCATACACAAGATGAAAATATTGACCAATGCAGGGCGGTAGGTATGAATGACTATATTATGAAACCCTACCAGCCAGAAGCGATGTTTATGACAATCATAAAAAACCTAACCTCGTCTTCGTGAAAAGTTTATTAGCCGTGTATAAACGAGCTATTTGAAATAGCCAAGGTGCAGTTGTTATTCTAATTGGCTGTTTAGGCAAGATCATTTGTTGTCTATTTTGTATAAAAGCGACCCATTTTTATAACCTATTGAATAGCTACAATATGTTTATAGTGAATAATTTCTTAGCTTGTTAATTTCAATTTAGAGCGAGATCACGTAAACTACGCACCTGTTTTTTCCCCCTTATATCAGGTGAAGCATGATACGTCTCAATCAAGTTAAATTACCACTGGATCACAGTGAAGATGCACTACAAAAGTTTGTGTTAGATAAGCTTTCTATATCGGCACAACAGCTAGTGGATATTCATGTTTTTAAACGTGGTTATGATGCACGTAAACGTAATGTGATCACCCTTATTTATACGCTTGATATTACGCTTAAAGATGTCAATGAAGAGCAAGTTTTGGCCTCTTTAGAAAAAGATCAAAATGTACGAGTCTCTCCAGATACAGAGTATAAGTATGTAGCTCAAGCACCTGCAGATTTAAGTGAACCTCCAATTGTTATTGGCATGGGACCTTGTGGTCTTTTCACGGGTTTGATTCTTGCTCAAATGGGCTTTAACCCGATAATTCTTGAGCGCGGAAAATCAGTCCATGAACGTGCTAAAGATACCTTCCGTTTCTGGCGTACTAGTGAATTAAATACTGAATCAAATGTGCAGTTTGGTGAAGGTGGTGCGGGTACTTTCTCTGATGGTAAGTTATATAGCCAAGTGAAAGATCCGGGATTTTTAGGGCTCAAAGTAAAACAAGAGTTTGTTGCAGCTGGCGCACCTGCTGAAATCATCTACGTAAGTAAGCCTCATATTGGTACTTATAAGCTAGTGACTATGGTTGAAAAAATGCGCCGTAAAATTATTGAACTAGGTGGTGAGATTCGTTTTGAAACCCGCGTTGAAGAGATCAATATTGAAGGCGAAGGGGAAAGTCGCCAAGTAACTGGTGTTACTCTAAACGGTGGCGAAGTAATTAACTCTAAACACGTGACATTAGCCATTGGCCATAGTGCGCGTGACACTGTACAGATGTTGCATGATAAAGCTGTATATTTAGAAGCTCAGTCTTTCTCAATTGGTTTCCGTATCGAACACAAGCAAGAGATGATAGATAAATGCCGCTTTGGTATTAATGCTGGGCATCCCATTTTAGGCGCTGCTGATTATAAATTAGTACATCACTGTGAAAATGGTCGCTCGGTTTATAGCTTCTGTATGTGTCCGGGTGGCGTAGTTGTTGCTGCGACTTCTGAAGAACACGCTGTTGTTACTAATGGTATGAGCCAATATTCACGCAGTGAGCGTAATGCTAACAGTGCAATCGTGGTAGGTATTAGCCCAAGTGATTTTAATAATGATCCGCTTGAGGGCATTGCATTACAACGTAAATTGGAACGTCATGCTTATGTAATGGGTGGAAGTAATTATGATGCACCTGCACAAATGGTTGGTGACTTCTTAAATGCCGGAAAGGGCAAACCTTTTGAAAACGTTGAACCCTCTTACAAGCCAAATGTAAAAATGACCGATTTAACACCTGCGCTGCCTGGTTTTGCAATCGATGCAATTCGTGAAGCAATTCCAGCTTTTGCTAAGAAAATCCGTGGTTTTGATAGTAAAGATGCAATGTTAACTGGCGTTGAAACACGTACCTCTTCACCGGTGCAAATCAAGCGTGGTAAAGATATGCAAAGCATTAATACTAAAGGTTTATACCCTGCGGGTGAAGGTGCTGGATATGCGGGAGGTATTTTGTCTGCTGGTATTGATGGTATTAAAATCGCAGAAGCGGTGGCGTTGGATATTATAAAAAGCTAATTGCTTAAAGGCTAGAAGTATTGCTACTTTCTAGCCTTTCGCTACTTCTCCTCATCACTTAAATTTTGATATGAGAAGCATTGTCCTTTGCCTAAACTCTTGGCTTTATACAACGCTTTATCAGCTCGGTTTACAAAGTCTTCTTGGCTCATTGCATCCTGTGGTGAGATTGATATACCGACTGTTGTACCTACTTTTACTATTTGACCATCGATATTCATCGGTTTCATAATTGTCTCAATTACCTTTTTAGCTGGTGTAACTGCATCGAGCTTGTCATCCACACTGTTTAAGATAATTGCAAACTCATCACCACCTAAGCGGGCAATGAGATCTACATTACGGGTAATATTTTGTAAGCGACTTGCAACACGTTGCAGTACTTTATCGCCAACATTATGTCCATAAGTATCATTAATTGGCTTAAAGTTGTCCAAGTCAACCATTAGTAAACCCACGCTTAAATTCAAGCGTTTTTTGCTTTCCATTGAGCGTTTTAGCTCTTGACTAAAATGACGACGATTAGCAAGGTTTGTAAGTGGATCGGTTAATACTAAGTGTTGAATCTCCTCCTCATCTTTTTTACGTTGGGTGATATCCCGAATAACCGCGGTAAAAGTGATCGCGTTATTAAATTCTGATTGTCCTAGGAATATCTCCACTGGGAAGGTTGAACCATCCGAACGCTTCAATAATTGCTCACGACTACTTTGTGGTACTTGAGAGTTTTCTTGTTTATTAAATTCACTAATAACTATTGGATGTTGTTTTGCCATATCCTCGGTCATTAGAATAGTGATGTTACTACCTAATAACTCAGATTCTCGATAACCAACCATTAATTCGGTCGCTGTATTGATGCTTTCGATAACGCCTTCTTTATTGGTTGTGATGATTGCATCGTGTACTGTATTAAGAATAGTATTTACTTTGCGTTGGTTTTCTAATGCATTATTGCGATCATGTTCAGCACTTTTTTGTAGATCAATAAGGTGGTTAGCGAGTGATAATGCTTGCTCTGTTTTTTGTTCGCTTCTTGTCTGTAGATCTTTAATTTCTACTAACTGCTGCAGAGTGGTATTGTTCATATTAGTAAGAGACTTCTCGGTATGTCGGCGTTTCAGCTCATTTTTTTTAAAAATACGCAGGGAACGAAATATCTGCTTTATCTCAAAAATTTGATTAGACTTGACGTTTATCTCTTTTTTATGGGCTTGACGTGCAAGTAGCACCATAGAGGCTGTGATACTTTGCAATGGAATAATGACCTTTTTAAACATAATATAAGCAAAAAAGATTAACGTACTCACACTTAAAATTATAATTAGCTTAATAAGTTCATTAATATCCTCTTGAATAAGGTGAATATTTTCACCTACTTCGAAAATTTTACCTTTTAACTCTATTTCAATATGTTGCTGTAAAACTTGTAATGCTTTTTGTGCGTCTTCATCTGTGCGACTTTGGGTGACTTCGCTGATAATTTCTTGATCTACAGAAGGGCGCTTTAAGTTATTTAGCATAATTTGATAGAAATTAGCCGTATGCATTAAGCTACTTAAGGCTTTCTCCTCTTTTAAAGCAAGTGGCATTTTGTGAAACTTCTGTAGTGTAAGCCTAATATCGTCAATCTTATTTTGTGACTCAATGGCGTAATAACTATCAGCCCTTAACTCTAAGTTTTTAATATGGTGAATTAATCCTCCATAACCTAACTGTGCCACCAAATCGGTTAATAGAATAAATTTATCCGAGTGAGCTGAGTAGCTTCTACCTTGTTGTTTCACCATGTTACGGTTGTACTGCTCTAAAATATCTAAACCTCGCAATGCAGGTTTATCATTGATTCTTAGAAATTGATCAAGTTTGTGTTGAGGTACATTTTGCTTAAATAGAGAGAGCAGTTGATCTGTTTTTTGTTGGTATTTTTTTATTACAGTAGAGATGTCATTCAGTGCATAACGCTCTGCATTACTGAGTTGAAATGAGAGGTAGAGTTGAATGATGGTTTCAACACTGTGAATGTCTGACTTTATGCTTTCTAGTTGTTCAATATTATTATTTAAAATTGCACTCTTAAGCTTATGGATCATGCCGCCAAAACCAAGAAAAGTGCGAATAGAGTTCTCAAGGCGTAACTTTTCAGACTGTTCGACCTGAACTTCATCCCAAAGTGTTTGAATTTTTAATACATCAGTCTTAATTTTCAGCATACTGATAATTTGAATACTGGTCATCATTAAAATCAGCGATATAAGCACCATGCTGATAAATTTTAAGGTAATATATTTTGTTATATTTTTCATAAAAAGCCTTTTAATATAACCACTAAAGGTAGTCGTAAGCTGTTTGTTTGTAAATAAAATAGGGGTAATAAAGATGAAGATTGTATTGTTGGATGCTTTAACACTTGGGGATAGTGATCTATCTGAACTCGCATCGCTTGGTAAACTAACGACTTATGCCGTTACAGCAACAGATCAGCGTTTGGCACATATTGCAGATAATGAAATTATCATTACTAATAAAGTGATTATTGATGAGGCAATTATTAAAGCAAATCCACAGCTAAAATTGATTTGTATTGCTGCAACGGGTACCAATAATGTTGATTTGGTAGCAGCTAAAAATGCAGGAGTATTAGTTAAAAATGTATCGGGTTACTCAACGGAAAGTGTCGCTCAAGCAACGCTTGCAATGTTACTGCAACTGAATCAACACAATCGTTATTATGATAATTACACACGACAAGAAAAGTGGTGTACAAGCCCAATTTTCACTCATATCGATGCAGGGTTCTCTGAATTAAAAGGGAAAAAGTGGGGCATTATCGGTTTTGGCGCTATTGGTCAGCGTGTTGCTGAGTTAGCTCTCGCTTTTGGCTGTGAGCTTTGTTATTACTCAACTTCTGGTAAAAATTCTGCACAAGCAATCAAGCAGCTAGGGCTTGATGAGCTATTGTTGAGTTGTGATTTTATCACTATTCATGCTCCACTTAATGAAGATACGCTTAATCTCATTGATGAAAATGCACTTAGCAAATTAAAGAGCGGGGCGGTTATTCTAAACCTTGGTCGTGGTGGCATTATAAATGAACTGGCGATGGCAAATGCCTTAGACAATCAAGATATCTACCATGGGACAGATGTGTTAGCGAGTGAACCTATGAGTGCTGATCACCCCTATTTATCTGTTTTGAATAAACAGCGATTAGTGATCACGCCTCATACTGCATGGGCCAGTCGAGAAGCACGAGCGACATTGATAACTAAAGTGGCTGGAAATATAAAATCAGCTTGTTGCCATTAGCTGTCTGCTATTAGTTTAAACATAAAAAAAGCCCACTTTATCTTTATAAAGCGGGCCCTAATTTTTTACTGACTGCTGAAAACTAGCCGCTGATAACTTTTATTAACCTTGTAAAAAGATTAACTTAGCTAAGAATAAAATAGCTAAGAACCAAACACTTAGGCTTAACTCTTTTGCTTTACCGCTTGCGACTTTAATGGCTGCAAAGGCGATAAAACCAAGTGCGATACCATTAGCGATAGAGAATGTTAATGGCATCATTAGTGCAACAATGACAACCGGTGCGGCTTCAGTAATATCTTCCCAGTTAATATCTTTTAATCCACCAACCATTAATACCGCAACGTATAACAGTGCGCCTGCCGTTGCGTATGCTGGTACCATGCCTGCAAGTGGAGCAAAGAATAGAGCTAGTAAGAATAAGATACCAACAACAACAGCGGTTAAGCCAGTACGACCACCTTCAGCAACACCCGATACACTTTCGATGTAACTTGTAGTCGTTGATGTACCCATCATTGAACCTGCCATAGAAGCACCAGAATCGGCTAATAGAGCACGGTTTAAACGCGGCAGGTTACCATCTTTATCAAGCAGCTTTGCTTTATCGGCAACGGCGATTAATGTACCTGACGTATCAAAAAGGTCGACAAATAAGAATGCAAAGATAACGCTGATCATACCTACGTTAAATGCACCAGCAATGTCCATTTGCATGAAAGTAGGGGCAACACTTGGTGGCATAGACATGATACCTGCGTATTGCACGTCGCCAAAAATAATACCTAGTGCTGTTACCGCTAAGATTGCGATCATCACACCACCTTTCACTCGGTAGTGAGCAAGTGCAATAATCAGAACAAAACCTAATGAAGCAAGTACTGCAGGTAGTGCAGTGATATCACCCATAGAAACAAGTGTTGCTGGGTTCTTAACAACAATACCTGCATTTTTAAGTGCGATTAGCGCAAGGAAAAGACCGATACCTGCGGCGATACCTTTACGCATAGCGAGTGGGATAGAATTAATAATCCACTCACGGATTTTAAATAGGCTTAACGCGGTAAAACAAACACCAGAGATGAATACTGCACCCAGGGCAACTTGCCAGGTGTAACCCATATCTAATACAACAACATAGGTGAAGAAGGCGTTAAGACCCATACCCGGTGCAAGTGCAACGGGGTAGTTTGCATAGAAGCCCATGATGAAACAACCAATAGCAGCCGCCAGACAAGTTGCAACAAATACAGCACCAGGGTCCATCTCTGTCGCTGATAACATCGATGGGTTAACAAAGATGATATATGCCATGGTTAAGAAGGTAGTAAAACCGGCAATAACTTCCGTTTTCAGCGAGGTTTTATGTTCACTAAGTTTAAATATTTTTTCGAGCATGTCCATGTGGTAAAGCCTATGTAGTAGAGTGTATGAATTTCGCGCGATTATAAGGGGTTAAGGTACAGTGATCTAGTGAATTAACTCATTTTTAAATCATGAAAGTACAATCATTGAAATAGAATAAACTTTAATCTTATATAGACTCTTTCTAGGTGTCTGTTTGTTGTATATTTGATATCGCTTATGTAAAATTCACAACAGGGGAATGTTGTTATTTTATAAACACTTATACATGGAAGAGAGATGAAAAAGTCACTATTAAGTACCGTTGTTGTCGCTAGTTTCTTATTAACTGCCTGTGGCGGAGGTGGTGGTGATAATCCAGAGACACCAGTTACACCAGTTACAGAGGTTGCACCAACACCCGTTATTACACCAACGCCAGTTATTACTCCAACACCAGTTATTACACCCACACCAGAAATTAAAAAGCTCGTAACGGTTGAAGTCATTCGTGCTGCATTCCCAGATCAAGGTTTTGCAACCTGTGTAGAAGATTCTGTTCAAAGGTCTTTTGAAAACTATGGTTCAATCGCGAGTGATTTATCAGAAATTTTCATCGTAGATTGTAATGCGATAGACATTAAAACTACAGATGGCTTGGGGAAATTGACGGGGATGTCTATTTTACGCTTAGACGATCCTCAGCTAACGAGTATTGATTTATCTGCAAATAATAAATTAAGCTCCTTAGATTTAGTTGGCACATCAATATCTAATATTGATTTGTCGAAAAATACAAAATTAACAAGCCTCAACATGAATGCAACTGGGTTAACTGAGATAGATTTATCAAATAATACCTTGTTATACTGGATTGACTTGGAAGATAACGCATTAACTGAATTGAATACAACGGAGTTAACTAAACTAGAGCATTTAGACATCGATAATAACCAAATTACCGCATTGGATTTATCAAGTAACGAAAAATTATCTGTTTTATGGGCAAAAGAAAATAAATTAAGCGATTTATCCGTTGAAAAAAATGCTCTTTTGGAAATTTTGGCTTTAAATGGTAACCCACTTGCAGTATCAACGATTAATGTTGATAACAATACTGAATTAACTGCTTTGTATCTGCACCACACAGAGGGCGATGGCGCAACAATAACATCAGTGAATCTGGCGAATAATAAGAAATTAACGGACTTGATGTTATCGAGCCCTTTGATTTCTACTATTGATTTATCTGCCAATACACAATTAGAAACATTAAACCTTCGTGGTACGTCAATCACAGAAGTGGAGCTTTCAAAAAATACTCAGTTAACTTCACTTTATATGCCTAAAACTGGGCTGACTCACATTGACCTATCAAATAATACGCTACTTACTGATATTGACTTGGCGGATAATGGACTGACTACACTTGATGTGTCAAATAGTACTCATCTAACCGATATTAATTTATCGGGTAATTCTCTGGCTGAATTAGACCTAATTGGTTTAACTGAGTTGCAGGCTTTGAATGTAAACTTTAATGACATCAATAAACTACATTTATACGACAAGAGGGACTTAACAACCCTATGGGCAGCGAGTAATCAACTAACATACTTATCAGTTGAAGAAAATGTTAATTTAGAGTACTTAGGTTTGAGCAGTAACCCATTTGAAGTATCAAACATCAATATTGATAATAACCCAGAGTTAGTTTATTTATCTCTGAGCAGCAGACTTTCAAATCCGTCAGCGATATCAAGTATCAATATTACCAATAATGCTAAATTACAAACATTACAACTATACGGTACTTTAATAGAAGAGATTGATTTCTCTAATGCGCGAATGCTCGAAACTTTAGATTTGTCGTATTCTAAAATTAAAAGTTTGGACGTTAGCCAGAGCTCTAGGCTGAAAGATTTAAACTTGGAAGTGGTACCTTTATTTGGAGCATTAAATTTAACAGCTAATACTAACTTAAAATCGGTTAACCTTTCCTTAACGCCTATATTCCAGTTGGAAGTGTACGGTAACGATAGCGTAGTCGTTAAAGGCCTTGAGGAAGAACACGTATTGCGCTAATAATTATAATTAGTTAGTAGGAGAAAGGCTTAGTTTTACTAAGCCTTTCTATGGATTTTAACTCAGTGTTTTAGTTGATTTTTTAGCAATCAATAATGCACGCTTTGGCGCCGGATGACCCTCTACAGTTTTAGTGGGGTCGTTCGGATCTAAATAATCTTCTAAGGATTCATTAGTCATCCAAGCGGTGCTACGTTGCTCGCCAGTTAAGGTATCGTTAATATCGGCGATGCGCACATCTTCAAAGCCACATTTTGTTACCCACAGTTTTAACGCTTCAGCACTTGGTAGGAACCAGATGTTACGCATTTTAGCGTAGCGATCATCGGGTACTAACACATCGTTTTTACCACCTTCAATCACTAGGGTTTCTAATACCAGCTCACCACCTTCAACTAACTGATCTTGTAACTGAGTAATATGATCCATTGGCGATTTACGGTGATATAACACACCCATCGAGAATACGGTATCAAAGGCTTCTAGCTTTGGTAACTCTTGAATACCCAATGGTAATAGGTTGACGTTTTGGTCTTTGTTAGCAAAATGGCGTACTGCTTCAAACTGGCATAAAAACAGATCACTTGGGTCAATACCCACTACAAATTCAGCGCCTTCACCACGCATGCGCCACATGTGATAACCACTGCCACAGCCAACATCTAATACATAACGATATTTAAGAGGGCTAATATGCGGTAAAACGCGATCCCATTTCCAATCACTGCGCCATTCTGTATCGATATGCACACCATGAATATGGAAGGGGCCTTTACGCCAAGGGTGGAATTTTTGTAATAGATTTTCTAGTTTTTTGCTTTCACCGAGTGAAAGTTCATCGGCTTTGCCAATCTCAACACGTTCTTTTAATTCGATATTGTTTGTTTGAATATCTGGGAATTTGTTTAATACACGTATCCAGCTAGCGAGCTTGCCATGCACGTGCTTGTTTTCCCATGCATGTAATTGGGTTGGTAAAACACGCAACCAATGACTTAGGCGGTTTTGTGCAATGTTGCTGTAGAAATTACTAAAATTGATCATGTTAATCCTGCGCCTTGATACTAATAATTGAACCAAAATTGAAACATTGATACCAAAGGTTATTGTGCTGAAACCCTGCTTTTTGTAAGCGTTGATAGTGTTGCTCAACGGTATCGGCAATCAATACATTTTCAAGCGATGAACGCTTTTGGCTTATCTCAAGTTCGCTATAACCATTGTTACGTTTGAAGTCTAAATGCAGGTCGATTAATAGCTGGTGGCTTAGCTCATCTTCAAATACAAATTTTTCAGAAAGCACTAATACACCGCCGGGTAATAAACCGTTATAGATATTGGTTAACAGTTCAAGGCGCTTTTCTGGTGTTAAAAACTGTAAAGTGAAGTTAAGTACCACCACCGAGGCATTCTCAATTTTTATGTTGCAGATATCATCTTGTAGCACGGTTACAGGGGTATCGGAGCGGTAGGCGTGAATAGTTTCTGAGCAACGTTTTACCATCGCTTCGGAATTATCAACGGCAATAATTTGGCAACCTACTTTATCTTTTAAGGCACTGCGCATTGAAAGGGTTGCTGCACCAAGTGAGCAACCAAGGTCATAAAGGTTACTGTTAGCAACCGCTTTACGTTCGGTGATCATGGCAATGGTATTAATGATTTTTTCATAACCAGGCACAGAGCGTTTGATCATATCAGGAAATACCTGTGCAACCTGCTCATCAAATGTAAAACCGTCAACTTGCTCAAGCGGTTTATTATAAATGTTGTCTGTTTGTGCCATTTTTATTCTCATGCTTAAATAATATGGCGCATTTTACTGAAATTTATAAGCAAGATCATATTTATTTGTAGTGCTGTTTTTTGGGGCTCGAATGCGTGTTGCGACTTGTATAGGTGATGCGTAGATAGTTAAGACATTATACCCAAAGTATTTTTGATACTCCTTTAGGAGAGGGGATTTCATCTTGACGGGGTGGTGCTGGTTGTTGATTGGTATAGCTGTCCATGAGTCCTTTTGTACATAATGTCATAAATGAATTTCTAAATTGCAGGCTACTTGTTTCAATTTCAGCATTTTCCCTGTCTGGCATCTGTTGCATTGCGCTAATATCATTTTGTTGAAGCACATTAACGATAGCCTTGTAGTTATCAAATGATGCTTGAATATCTACTGAATCTTGGCTGTAGTGTTCTAAAAACATCGCACAATGCGCTCCACAGTCATTAGCATCTTGAGCTACCCCCATGAGATAAGTACGAGTACCGCTCACACCTAAGTCATCCATAATCTTGTCGTAGTTTTGTTTTTTGGGGCTATTTTGGTCAAATTGAGGATCAAAAACGCTCATTTCATAGTTATCATCACCCCCGCTCGATTTTTTTACCATGACCAAACCAAAGTGGTTAGCATCAAGCATAATAGGAATTGCTAACTCAGCGCCAGCCTGTAAATTTTGCACCTGCTCTTTAAGTTGCTGTAGGTTATTAGCATCAAACATGTCAGCAACAGCGCATCTTTCACTATTAATACAGGCTCCTTTTAATGCATGTTGTACAAGCAATGCTTCAATAGGCTCACCGGGTGTTTTTGCCTCTTGGGTTTGCTGAGTGATGATATCATCAGGTAATTGATCTGTTGAGAAGCAAGTACGCAAGGCGTGGTTCAGTTGCTGGCAAGCTAGGTCTTTTTCATCTGGGTTAGGGGAGCTATTATCTATCTGTTGTCTCAGTACGGGGGAGATTTCTTTACCTAGACCACCAGATGCCATCACCATAATAGCTGAAGATGACTCTAGTTTTAGAGTGTTAATATCTGTCTTTTGAGTATCGCGGCTATCTCTATTCTCAATTAGATGTTGTGCAGTTTGCTCAATGGTAATTGCCGCGCCATTATCTTCCCCTTTTCCTGAGTATACTTCATAAAGGCACTTTTCCGCATGTTGACCAATAGCATCATTTCTCAGTGCAATATTCTGCAATAGCTCAATACTGCTATGTTCATTCCATTCAGCACGGTTTTTTAGTGCATCTATATGCTCTTTGACTGTTGGGGTAAGTGTTTGAGCAGAAAAAATATCTTCTATAGCCGCGCTAGTGGCAAGGCCAAATGACTGTTTTTGTAAATCTTGACTAGCAGTATCTATCGTTGAATATAGATGAAAGTTACTATTACTTAATATTGAAGCCATTTTAAAGTTCCTATGATTGAAGTAAAAGCGTTCAATATATTGCCTTTTTTCGTCGAGTTTAATTGTGCTTTATAAAGGTAAAGTCGTTAAAATTTCTTATTGTTCATCTTCATTATTTAATTGTTTATAAATCGCTTCTTCCACAACACATAGCTGGTTTTCCAAGGTCGCATCGATCACTCCCACTTTAGTTTCAAGCAAACATCCTCCCTCTTCAACACGCTCATCCGCAACCACTTCTGCATAACTCACTTCAGGGAACTGTTTCATTACTTTTCCAAGACGTGCCTTGACCTTATCAACCTGACTTGGAGCTATATGTAGTGTTACTTGGCGTTGATTACTGATTGATAGCATTGCTTGGCGGGTCATATTGAGTGCTAATTCAACATTATCAAATTCACCAATAAGCTGTCTGACCGCTTGTACAACTAATTGAGCGAGTTGTTGCTCATTATTTTTATAGTAGCGCTGACATTGTGCGATGGTGTCTAGCATTAATTTACTTTGTAACTGTTTTGCTTGTTTAAGGCCTTCTTGATAGCCCAGCTCTTTTTGTTGCTGGTAGGTTTGTTCTGCTTGTTTGATTATATCAGCGGCTTTTTTTTCTGCCGCATCAACCAACTCTTGTGCTTGAAGGTAGCGGTTATACTCTTTTGCTTTTAGCACTTTTACGTGGCTAGAAAGCTGCAGCTTATCGGTGGTTATTTCAGTAAAATCGTACATTCAGGCTCTATATCCAGGGCTATTTTTTGAATTAGTAAGCGAATTCTTGCTTGCTCTGTTGGAGAAAGCTCAATATTGCTTAATACTGGCTCAGCAAACTTGGGTAGTTTTAGTTTTAAAAAATTTTGCCAATTGCTTTGTTTTTGTTCAGTGGCTAAGGCTAATAACCTTAAGCCATAGGGGAAAAACGGGGTAAGCTGTTGTGTTTTCCTATTAAATAGAGAGGTATTTACATAAAGAGAGTTCGGGTATTCACTAATAAGCAAAGGTAATTTTTTTGATAATAATTTGAAACTATGTATTCCAACTAAATCTTCAATTTGTTGTTTAAGCTCTTTATGGATCAGCAAAGAAAGCTGGCGCTGAAAACAGCTCAAACCGATGACATTAAGAAGGTGTAATAATTTCTCACTTGGTAAAAAGATCAAGCGTTTAATTGGATCTGAAAATTGACTATCTTGGCAAGCGCTTAAGTTTAATGCTTGCTTAATATAGTTATGTACCTTGCCATTTGTTAATGACTGGCTTTCAGTGATAAAGGGAATATCTCGGAGCCAGTCACTATGTACCCAATTCATTGGTTGGAAATTTAGCTGCATAATATACGGGTAGAAAGGACTATCGAGTAACCCTTTGAATTGGCTGCGGCTATTTTGATGCACGTTTACGCTCGTAGAACTCTTTCGCTGATTTACTTAATTTGTTGAATTTTAAACCTATAATAAGTAATACAATCGAAAACATAAGCCAAGGAGCAAGGTCTTTAAATTGTTTTATGATGCTTAAATTTATATCTGTGCTGGTTTTTGCTATCGGGTTAAATGTGGCAACACTTGGAAATAACACCACCGCAATATTCTCATATTTTAGGCCTATCACTGAGTTTGCCACCATCTGCTTTATTTGCGGAATGTAGGCATCTAAGCTTATGTTACTACTGTGTTTAATAAAGATGGACGCCTTTGAAATTTGTTTCTCTGCATTCTTCTTTTGAGTCGATTTAGGTAAAACTAAATGTACTCTGGCAGTGAGTACTCCATCAATATTGGAAACAGTGGCGGCTAAATCTTGAGAAATAGCGTAATTATATCTAGCGGCTTCCTCAGTTGGTGTAGAGATCAAGCCCCCCTCTGGAAAAACATCGCTTAAGGTGGCAAATTTGTCTCTTGGGTAGGAGTTTCGCGACAGGATTTCTATTGCGTTAGCGAGTTGGTTTTCATCAACTAATAGCTGTACGCTGTTTCCTTTACCAACGGTTTTTTCTACATCTATGCCTTCAGAAAGCAATAAAGCTAACATTTCATTGCCTTGTTTTTCATCTAGGCCCGAATAGAGATCAACTTTACAAGCGCTTAATAAAACGCAACATAAAATAACTAATATTTGTTTAATGTTTACTGTCATGGTTTATTTAACTTCAACTAGCTTATTGGGTATTTCAGTGGCTTTGGAAATAAGCTTGGCATGTAGAGTGTTTTGCAATTCCACGTTGATTAGCTCATATTTCAAGAGCATTGCATCTCCTGGGTTGGTGGCATCTAGATTAGAGATGCGATCAATCAATGTATCTGAACGCTCTGCAGACTCAACTTTGATCTCACTTAAAGCTTGTGTGAAATCATCCCCTAAACCTTCAATTTCAGCCATGTTTTGAGCTTGTGGCATGGTATATTCAGGTTGTGTTTGAACCATGTCTAAACTAACAGCAACAATTTCTCCGGTAATAGCGACCATTACACCGTTATCCCCATATTTTCTAACGTTGCTCGTGCTAGCTCACAGGCAGCCACTTCTTCAGAGTTATCGAGTACAAACAGGCTTTGACGCTCAGCCAAGCTGTTTTGTCCCCAAACACTATAAATTAGGCCTAATAAAGCATGATTAATACCCGCAGGGTTTTTGTCACACCAAGGAGATAACGTAGCAACAGCGATGTCAAATTTACCTTGATTAAACTCATTAAGCGCTTGGATATGTAATGCTAATCCTTCACCTTCAAAAGTTAATTTCAGAGCATCAATAATAATATGAGCATCTCTAGTTTGCGCAGTGTTGGAGCCGAGCATAGCGATCTCGGCTAACAGTTTAAGGTTACTTTTATCCATTGATTAAGTCTTCTGCAAGTACACGTTAGATGCATCTTTAAGCGCTTTTTGTACCGTTGCAATAATTGTTTGAATCACAGAGTATTCATTACTAGCTGCCTGGAAGTTAGCTAACTTTGCAGGGTTATTTGGATCGGCTTGTAATTCACTCAGGGCAGTGTTCATCACACTATTAGAGGTATTTGCCATACTAGATAGTTGTGTAGAGGTGGTGGCAACATTATAGGTACTATCTGTTACCGCTGTTTGGGTATATGCATTAAAGGCCATTGGGTATTTCTCCTTAAGTTTATAATTATCAGTTTATTAGTTTGTTAATAAATGAGCTTTAGTCAGTAGTTGTTAAACTATTAGATTTAGTCTTTTTTACTATGCGAATAGCTGCTTCTAGTGCTTTTTCAAGTGCTGCACTCTGTTTGAATTTATCTGGGGTTAAGCCTAAGTTTTGGTTGGACTTTTCCTTAAATTTTAGTTGATTAAGCTGTTCTACTAACTCACTAGAAAAAGCGTTATTTGCTCTAATTTTATTTTCAATCGATGGTTGCATGATTAATCCTATAAAGTTGCATCGTAGTTGACGATATACGTTTTATTGTTGGTTTGAAGGTAAATACCACCACTTTTTATACTGGTAATACGTGTACCATTCGGGAGTCTCGCTCCTTCAAAATATTTCTGACCATCACTCAGTACTAAATAGGGAACCTTTCCTATACGCACTGCACGAAAATCTATATTCAAATCTGGCACATCACTATTTTGGATAATTGGTGCGGTTAACAGAAGCATTGGGTTTGCCCCAAATTGGTTTACAAATTTTTGTTTTAACTCTTTAAATTCACGCTTCTCTGGGCCACTTAAATTCCCAACAACCTCTATCCGGTCGCCTTTATCTTCTAAGATGATTTTTTCATAAAAGCTGGAAGCGTTGAGCATCTCTTTTAGTTGTTCTAGTGCTGGTTTTTCTTTCATTATCTCCAGCTTCCAAGAGCTCAGTCCCGGAATATCTCTTTGTAAAACATGCTCTGCGCGCCCCCAAGCGGATAACCCGTCAGAGTCAGTTACGAAGATCAAACTACCCGCAGATGGACCTGACTTGATTTCGATGGCATCGAGCTCTAGGTTTTTTAAAATAAACTGCGCCGCTGATTTTATTTCGTCCATGGTACGAATGTCGCTGGTATAACGAACGTTTAGGGTTTCTACACTATTCGATAATTCATCACGATCTGTGGTGTGCTCAACATAACCTGACAGGTTGATACTGTTATCAATTTTATTCCAATTAATCGTAAGGTGAGGGTAGGAGTCAGCATTAAGCATCTCTGTTATCTGCTTAATATCAAATATTGGTTTCACCTGTTTAGGTGTTGCATCTTGAATTTGGTTGTAAAGTACACCGGCAAAGACTAAAAGCACTACCGCGCCTAGTGACATTAATGTTGAAAGGTGCTTATAAGCTTTGCCTTGACTTGTTTTTTTGTTATCTACTTTTTGAGTGGCTGATGTATCTTCTTGGACTGCCTGAAAGCTGGGGATATCTTCTGGCCATTCAGACTCCTCTTCGGCCACCATTACAATAAGTTCTCCTATACGAATAGGCATTAATATAGGTAGGCTTTGGCTCTCATCCCAATTATGGCCATCAACTATGATTCGAATTTTGTCGTTTAGCGCTTCTAATGTCACTCCTTGATCAGTGGTTAAGATGCGTACGTGCTCATCAAAGACTAAGGCATCATCAATAACCAGATCAACCTTATGCTCATTACGGCCTAATACTTGGCTTGCTGCTAAGTGAACTTCAGCATCCCTGTTCTTAGTATTAAGTATTCGTAGTTTCCACTCTGTACTCACAATTGACACTCCTGCTCTTGCGCTGTTGCTGGGCATTGCGAAAGAGAAACTCTAAAGCCCGCGATACCATCTAGATCACGACAACCATTGATTTTAGTGGTGTAGTTATTTTTCATATATGCGTTTCTTCTCACTCTGGCTTGAATTGATGTTTCGCAGGGTTGCAGATTACCTAACGCAAAGATTCGACCATTACTATTGCTTAGACTAGACATATCCGATATTTGTTTATTAAAAGAGAAGGCTTGATTTAAGTCGTCTTTATATTCACTTGGAATGTTGTCATCAGATATGATTTTGGGGCTGATCATAAATAAACGTACAAATTGCTGGGTGGTATCTTTATGGTGTTTAAATAGCTCTCCAAAGTAAGGAATATCACCAATGAAAGGTACTGAATCGGTACCAAAGCTATTACCTTCCCTAAAGTAACCGCCAATTAATAAACTGGCACCTTCTGGTACAGAAGCTCGTGTGCTAATTTGCGTGTTTTTGATAGTGGGTAGTGAGTCAACAGAGTTATCTTGTACTTGACTGCCATCTTCAATATTTAAATCGAGGAATATTTGTTTAATAGGATCATTATTTTCAACAATTCGAGGCGTAACTTGTAATATTGTTCCATAGGTAATTGCTTCCAATTCAGCGACTCTTTCCCCCTGAACGCGGACATAAAAGGTTTCATTATTGTCTAATACCGCTTGAATGCCATTTTCAGTGACGACGGCAGGACGTGAGGTGACTCTTGCTTGGCCTTTAGTTTCCAATAGACTAATGGTCGCTAAAAAATCGGCATTACTCTCTAAGATGGTATCAGCCGCTGTGGTTGAGGCACCAGGTAAAATCATATCAATTAAACCACTACCGACTTTAGTGGTTGCTATTTGCCAATCTACGCCCATCTCCTCTAGTGAGTTGGTTGAAAGATCAATAATAACTAAGCTGATCTCTAATTGCTTCCTTGGCACATCAAGCTGCTCAATCAGCTCTTCATACAATTTTATTCTCGATTTATAGTCTTGTACTATTACTGCATTAAGCGTGGGATCTGCCTGTATCTGTACTAATTTATGGGCTGCACCCGTAGATTTTACTTCTATATCTAATTGCTCTTTTGAGTTGTTGTTCTTTTCTGATGTAGGTTCTTTTTTTACGTCTTGGTTCAACTGCATCGCTACATTGGTTTTATTACTGGCATCACTATCACTTTTGGCGATATTGTTTAATATGCTCGCAACACCAGGGATCACAATATCATCGCCACGTGCAGTGAATTTTCTATCAACGGCGGCTGCATATTTAAGTTTAAAAATTTTGATTTCAAGAGGATCGGAGAAGCTGGAATCTTTTTTTGCTTTAAGCAAATCAATTGTTTCGGTAACTAGCTCTAAATAACGAGGAGGACCTGAAATCATTAAAATTCCACTGTGATCAATTGCTCGCCAATCAAAGCGTCTATCCCAAAGGTTAAGTTTGATCATGGTACTTTTAATGCTTCTTGATGGGATCTCATTAATACTTATTATTTGGCTTTGCATCTCAACACTTTTATAAACAAATAGTGTGGAGCCATCAAAGTACCAAATAAGGTCATAGGCGGCAGCGATGTAAATGAGAGCATCTCGTGCTTTTGCATGCTGTAGGTGGCCATTAAACCTTTCATTGATAGTTTCACTAACATTAATACTAATACCAGCACTAGTCGCTAAAGCTGCTAACACATCATGTAGTGGCTCACCTTCAGCGTAATATTCGAATGGAACTTGTTCTAGTTTACTTTTTACTGCATAAGAGGGTGCAGTGAAAAACAGAAGAGCAACGCATATCGCTAAGCGATAAGACTTAAGGTCTAATAAAGACATCTTGATATACCTGTTGTACGGCTTTTAATTCTAATTGTTCAAGTTGTTCTACAAATTGACAATGGTTATTGAGTGCGTCGCGCAGAACTTGAAACTGTTCATTAATAGCGAGGCGGGTTTGCACCATTAATCCACCTCCATGGCTTAGGGTTAGGCTGGTATTGCCTCCTTTCCAAGGCAGACTCCAAGCCATTGCTTGTTTTATCTGTTGCTCTTGCTGATAGCTATTCTCTGCCATCGCTGGAGCGGGTGATAAAAATACGATCTCCTGCCTTGCCACTAATATGTCAACAGCTAATGAGTCGTCGAATAACAGGCTAAAACCTTGCTTTTGCGCCTGCAAAGATTGAATGTTAAGTGATTGTTTTAATTCATCAATAAAGTTATTTAACGTCATTTCCCCTCCTATCCCTATAGCACTTACTATCTCATATTGAGCATTTTTATTATTACACTGGACGTCGTCAATTTTTATAAATTGGATTTTATCTACAGGCTTTAAAAGGTAATGGGGGTAGTTGTTTTTAGTCTACTAAACAGAATTTCAATCAATAGGCAGTCTTTTCAATGTATGGCTGGGGTTGAAATGTAAATGTCATAAAAAACAGAGTGTTATTTTGAGTCAATAAGGCTTTGAACACTGACTGGTTATGCACTGAGAGGGAGGGCGTTAGCGCTTTTCGAAACAAAAATAAAGAGGGGGGAAGATCTGTTTTTCAGTGTTGTTAGCAATGACAACTATTGTTTTTACGTTGTGTTGACACTTGGTGCTGTTGGTTGTGTTTTTTTGTTGCTACGGCGTGTTTGCGTGCTGTTTTTTTTGGATCGGGGGAGGTTGTTATTATGTTTTCTTTTTGTTGGCCCTTTAAATAAAGCACCTCTGGTGAGTATTTACATTTTTAGTTGTTTATTGACAAGGTCTTTACAGTTCTGCGTATTTGTTGGGGTATTCAACCTTAGAATACACCTATTAAAGTAAAACGAGGTGGATAAGGTAATGGATGCAAAATTGGAAGTGCAACAAATCCATAAGAAGCAAATTTTATTAAGAGCCCAGCGCCAAAAAATGCAACAACATACTCAAGCATTACAAGCTCAATTCGAAAGTAGTTTGGGTATGTCAATGGCTAGCTTGACACAAAAACTGGCTATTCGACCTGTTATGGCAAAAGAAGATAAAGAGAAGGCTGAAAGAGAGATGCATAAGCTACTGGCTAAACATGCAACAGCTAAACCTAAACGTCCGCCACGTAACCGAGTCATGATTTAGTTGGCTTCAACACTTATTAGTGAATTATTGTTTTTGTTCGAGGAAAAACACAATGGCATACGACCCAGTATTTAAATTTGGTACCTATAGTGAAGCATCGATACAAGCTAACGTAATTATAGACGGTGCAGTCGTCACTAAGACTTTTAGTGCCGCTGAGCTGATCACCGCCGCTGAAAATCTAGATCCTCTTAATGTATTAGTTGCTCTTAACAGCGCTGGTAATACCTTGAAATATGAGTTTGGTGCTAACGAATATACAGAGGCACAGTTACAAACAATGGTTGATAACGGCAGGGTGACTGTTACTTCTGGTGGTAACTTAATGTTGGATGGTGCGGAGATCGACAACGCGAATGTTGGTACGGAAATTCAAACTAAGGTGATCGATATGCTCCAGAATGATATCTCTGACTTAAATGATCTCGTTTCTCGTTTAGGTATTTTGGATAATTGGTTACAAAGTGAAAGTGATATTGAAGACAAAGGCGAGCATACATTTGAACCAAATAAAGACTCAGGTGGATATTACGATGCAATGAAAGCCGCTGACCCTAGTCTGAATAACTATACGGTTGACTGGGTGATCAGAGATGCAAATAACGACTACTTAAAATGGATGGAAATCAGTGCATCAGATAGCAGTGATAAGGATGCAACCTATCGCTGGTCGGCAGTCAAAATGACAAGTGATGCGCAACATATAAAAATGCAAACCAACGATTTCACTAATGCGATGGAGCAAATTCGTAATTTAGTAAAAGAAAAATCTACCCAAGCAGAACAGCTAAGTACCGAATTTCAAACCCGAAACTCTTCGTTTAATAGCTTGATAGAAGCTATGTCTAGTTATACCAAGGTTTACAACGAAGCATCAAAAACACTATTAACTGGTTAAGGAATAATTATGCAAGAGCAAATACTCCCAGAGCTGATCGAAAATGATCAAATGAAAGCCTTTTTAGATAAAGGTGGCGTTATCCACGATTTATTAGATGTTTCTGAAGAGGAGTTGGAAAGCATTTATTCTATCGCATACAACCTTTATCAGAGCAATAGGTTAGATGACGCAGAAAAACTGTTTCAACTGTTGATTACTTATAATCATTATAACGTCAATTATTATCTTGGGCTGGGTGGCTGTCGACAAGCTAAGGGCATGCATAAAGAGGCTGCTGATACTTATAGTTTGGCCGTGTTGTTTGACGTAGAAGATCCAAGACTTCCGTATTATGCTGCTGAATGCCACTTGGCATTAGGTGATCTGGAAAGTGCTGAAAGTGGTTATTATGCTGCTGGTTTACGTGCTGGAGATAACCCTGAGTATTATGAGTTAAAAACCAAGTCTGAAGGGTTGTTAAAGCTTGTAAAAAACAAGCTGGCCGAGGCTAAATCAGAAGAGGGAGCTGAGTGATGAGCATAGGGAATTTGATCAATACAGCAAGTCAGTCTCTTCAAAATATTGTAGGTGATGCAACTCCAATCATTAAAGAGTTTGCTGCAACAGGCATTAATGCCAGCGATGTACAAAACTGTAACCAGTCTCACTCTGCAGGGAAACCTGAGTTGCCTGTACCTGGCTCTAGCAGTTTAGCTGCTATGTTTGCCATATTGGCAAAGATGAAAGAGATTACTATTGATACTAACGAAATAACTAAAGCCCAGTTAGAAGAGAAAAGAATAGAGCAAAAAGAGTTAATGCAAGAGCGTATTGACAAAAAAGATGAGAAAGAAGAGAAACGCATTGAGCAGATGGCGGAGTCGCGAGCACAGCAAAAGAAAGCGGATAAAGCGGGAACAATGGGCCAAGTCTTTGGCTTTGTAACTGCCGTTGCTAGCTTTATTGGTGGCGTTGCTTCTTTGGCTGCCGGAATAATTAGCTGCCAGCCCTCATTGATAGCTGGTGGTGCCTTTTTATGTGCCGCTGGTTGTTTAGATATTGCCGCACAGGTTTGTACTTTATGTGGTGAAGATAAAGCCGCTGAAATTTTAGGTTATGTCGCGCTGGGTTGTACCATTATTGGTGTGGGTTGCTTAACGTTTGGTGCTGCTGCCGGTGCTGTTGCTGCCGCTAAAGCGGGTAAAGAGGTGACTGAAGAGGTGGCAAAGGAAGGCGTTAAGATTGCTGCTAAAGAAGCTGCCAAAACAGCGGCTAAAGAGGTTGCCGAGGAAGCGGTTGAGGGCGCTGCAAAAACAGTGGCGAAGAGTGTTGCTGATGATATTGCTAAAGAGGTTTCCGATGAGGTAATAGAGGCTGCTGCAAAAAACCTTTGTGAAACAATGATGAAAAACCAGACTAATGCATTTGTTAAGAGTGTATTAAGTGTACTTAGGGTCGGTGGCACCGTTGCTTCTGCTGGGGCGCAAATAGGCCAAGGGGCTAATCAAGCGATACAGGCGGATTATGAGAAACGTGCGGCCGACTTAGAGTTTCAAGTACAAGAGCTAGAAGCACAGGTATTACAAAATAAAGCGTTGCTTGCCAAGATAGAGATGCTGATGGAGCGTTTACTGCAGTTTATGAATGAACAGCATACTGGCCTGACAGCTGCTTGTGACATCGTTTCTAAATGTGCTAACGATTTGTGTAATACATCAAAATATGTTGCTGGTCGTGCCGCAATTTAGGAGGGAATATGTCATTTAATTTATCTGTCAATAATGTGGTAAGTAATGTTGTAAATGAGATTAGTGATGTGGCTGATCAAGTTAAAGTGCTAGGGGATAAGCTTGGTATTAATGCGCAGGATGCATGTAAACATACTGCTTGCCAAGAGTTTGGGGGGATGGCACCACCGAGTAGTACAAAATCTTCTGAAGCCGCTTCATTTGACTTTTCTAATGCTTTGAATAGCTCTGGCGATATCGCTAAGTTAATGTTTATTCTGCAGACGCTTTTCCAGGAGTCGCGGGCAACTGACGCGATGTGCGCTATTTCGGAAATGATTTCTAATATGGAATCGTTGCTGAGTCAAGCGCAGATCTGTATTGATAAAGCGACAACGGCAAAAGAGGAATCAGACACCGCTGCCGATTGGAGAATGGCAGCTGCCTGTTTCACTATGGCTGCTGGTGTACTTAGTTTAGGTGCTACAGGAGTGACAACTAAAGTTGCTGGTTTTAGTGCTGCTGCCAACAGTGGGATAAGTACTGGTGTTTCTTCAACGGTATCTGGTGCTGGTGGTATGGTTGGTGCGAGAGGTGAATTGGAAGCGAATGAAGCTGAATTGACCAGGCAGGAATCTACCGCGGAGCAAAAAGAGATGGATGCCGCTGCAAACCGGGCCTCTGCAGATAAGCAACGTGCTGAAATGTGGGAAAACCATTGGAATCAGTTGGTACAAGAGCTAGCTCAACTGGCTGATAAATTGCTTGCTGAGCTACCTGCTGCAATAAGGGCCATTGGCCGAAATATCTAAATAAATAGAGGGCGAAGTACTGCCCTCAAAATTACCTTTAAGTAAATTAAATAAGCCTAATGATAGGTTTTTGGGTTCTTTTGCCCAAATTTTGGAGAGAAGTATGAACATTATTGCTCAAACAGAAACAATTCACATCGAAGAGATGTGTCAGAACAATGAGATGTTTGATTCTACACAGTGGGTGTTGCCTGCTGGTGAGCGCTTTAAGTCATGCTTTGAACAAAGCTTTAATCTTCTCTTAGTCATTACTGGCAGTGTATTATTGGACAGCCCTTATGGGCAACAAGAGTATCAGGCTGGAACGTTAATCACCTTAGAAAATGTTCACTTTGATGCTATTAATACACATGCCAGTAACGACTGCTTATTATTAGGTCTCTCTTTTAGCGACAAAATGATGCAACGTTTTAAACAACGTTATGCAACAGCCCTTATCAATGCAAAAAATAAGCATTGCTCAGAAGATATTAATCTAGCGCTTCATTTTTATGGTTGTGATTTAACGCGTATGGCGATGACTGCATTAGCGCAACTTATCTCAACGAATGCCGATGAAAGTCTATTAGCTTTAAAATTAGAGGAGCTGGTTTTATTACAACTCACTGATGAAAAAGCACCGCAACTTGCGATGCAATTGCTAACCTCTTGTGATCCCGCAACTGCAAAGTTTCGCGATTTTGTTGAAGCCAACTTTTTAAATGATTGGCCACTTGAACAATTTGCCAAAGAGTTTGCCGTGAGTTTGACCGCATTTAAAAGTCAATTTAACCAAGTTTATAATACCTCTCCTAGAGCTTGGATAAATGAGCGTCGCTTACGTTATGCTGATGAGCTACTGCGTACCAGCAAAATGCGCATCATTGAAATAGCGATTACGGCTGGCTTTTCTAGTCAGTCTTACTTTACTCAGGCTTATAAATCTCGTTTTGGTGTGACTCCCACTAAAGCTCGCTAGGAATAATGATGAAAAAAATAATAATGTTATCTTGTTTACTGTTGCTTGTTGCTGGTTGTACAACAACGGTACCTAGCCAAGACTCACTACTCTCTAGCCTCAAATTTGGGGTACTGAAAGATACACGCCTTGCACAGTGGCGACAAGATGTGATTGGAAGCTCTCGTAGTCAATTAGATATCCAGTACTTGAATGAAGCTGATTTAAAAAAGAATATTGTTGAAGGCAACTTAGATGTGATCATTGGCCTTCCTGCAACTGATAAGCTTATTGAAGAGGGCTATTGGAGTTCATCAGCTCTTGAAGTAAGGCGATTCAATTTTTATAGTCGTGCTGATGATCTAAGAAAATTACACCGATACATCTTCTTTAGCAGTTTTGTAAAACAGCTGAGCAATGTGGGTTATGTCTCAGAAGGTGAAGCAGGTGTGGTGAATAACAAAATAAATGAACTGAATCGTGCTGCTAGCAAGCTTGTCCCCTGTGGCACGTTAGTTTCGTGTATTAATCGCGTAAATAACGGGGAGTTGGATGCATTATTTGCTGATGAGCGATCAGTAAATACTTTTCAGGAACAGCATCAGGACAGCAAAAAACAATTACTGCCTTCAAAGTTCGCTTCTGAACACGATTTTACCCTATTAGTTAATAAAGGCACGGTAAGCATCGATGAGTTTAATGAACTAAATAGATTGTTACGTTGAAGCTTGAAGGAATGTGAAGAATGAATAAAAAGTTCTCTCGGCGGAGAGTTCAAGAATTAAAATATCCATCAAGTGCCTATGCAAGTCAAGATCGAATAAAGTCGCAAATTAATGACTCGCTGAAGGAGCATTTGAGTAAAGCTAATCTAAAGCCCTTAAAGCATGAGTTTTCTTATTTGCAGCAGGGGGCTGAACAAATTACTTCTCTCTCTGCTCATCCCGCTGAACTTGAGCAATTTTTAATGCAGCTTGAAATGCAGGAAGTCGCTGATTTTATCAGAGCAATCTGCACTAGTTCGTTGCAATACCAAGATGCATGTTTCTTTTTTTCTGGTGACGTTGATCTGCTTTGTGATATTTGTAGTGAATTAAATCAATTATTTAGTAAGTTAACTAAAACGGCTCGCTACAGTAGTCATCAACATTTATCGATAGAAATGTCTGGTGCCATCGAGGCCCTTGCTGAAGATAAAACTAACACAACAGCTAAAAAAGCTGTTTTTGATATTTTAGTTATTATGATTTCAAGAGTAATGAAATAGCACTTAGTCTAATAAATAGTTGCTTAATTACCCTGTGCATTATTATTGCTCACTAATGATGAAAGTCAGATGAGGGCTTAAATGGAGAGATAGATGAGTAGTAGGTTCAAAATTATAGCCGAAGAGTGTGGACGTCAGATAGGCTTTGATGAGCCCAATGTTGCAGATGATTATTATGGGTTAATGATTGATTCAGTATTAGTGATTATGCAGCCGACAGACTTAGATCCCGAAGGTGATGGGATTTTACTTTGCGCTGAAGTGGGGGAGTTTACTGGCCTAGTACCAGAGAAAATATTAACTCTTTTGTTAGGAGTCAATATCGGCTTTGAATTCACACAGGGTACAACATTAGGTTTATCACCTAAGCAAAATAAACTGTTTATTTCAAAAATTTGCTCGCCAGCCATAGACAATGGTGAAAAATTAGCTGAACAGGTTAATGCTTTTGTTGATACAGCTGAATATTGGCAAAAAGTAGTTGATGAGCTGGCTGCTTATAAAGCGTCAGATGACTTGATACCGCCTTCAATTAATATGCTGCAAGTATAAGGAACCAATAATGCCGATTATTAATGAAAGTCCATCTATCACTGTAGCAACAGATAAGCATGTTCATACTCAAAAAGAGAGGAGTATCACTGCACCTATTTTAAACAATAGAAAAGTCACTGAGCTAAGCAAAGAAACTGCTTTGCAAACGATTCAAGATCTCCGCTCTGGGATTAATCACTCCTCGCAAATATTACATGATATTAGCAAAGTGGCTTCTAGCAAGGGATAAAATAACCGGGTAGGTTTACTCTTTTAGGCCGAAGACGCTTTATTCAAAAGCTGTTGCTACCACTAAATTCATCTTAATTTCAATGTCACTTCTCCAACTAGCTGAAATGCTAAGCTTTGTTGCCCTTCGCATTGTGGCACATTTTAATTATTTTTTTCACTTGCAATTAACGCACTGTCAACGAGTGCGTTAATTAGAAAATAGGCATTAATCAAAAATAGTATCGTAGTGAATTGCCATCGCTGTCATTAGGTTTCGCGCACTAAACATACACTCTTTCATACTGAGGTCTGACTCCTGTGCTAATTCAGTTATTTCAAAACCGAGCAGTGTGGCACTATTAACCGTATTTGTTTTTGCCCATAGCTGTGCTTTAATCGTATTTGTGTCTGTTTCGTTACCACAATAACCTACTTTTTGTACCTGTAACTCAGAAAGATCTTTAACAAACTTTGCCTGAGCCTTAAAGAAAGCCAACTCATCAGTCGTTAACATCTCGGTGAGGTACTCTTTTAGTTCTAGTGCACCTTGATGCATCGATAGTTCTCGCTCTGCATTGGCTGCCTGCCATGCTTCATCTTCCCCTAGGGTTTCAATCTGCTGCTCCGTTGGATCAAAGCTCACTACCGTTCTACCCATGGTATTGGCTGAAGTCATATCACCAACCGCCTGCTCAACACAGTCTAATTGCATCAATGTATCTATTTTTGTTGTTGAAACAATTTGGTTTTTGCTCATGCCATTCATCACGCAGCAGGCACACTCGTCAATATTAAGTTCGTCGATCGCATCAATATCATCATGCACCTTTTGCATTGCTACAATTGACTCTTTTTTTGTTAGGTTAGTACGAATAGGATCACTCGACTCTCGTGCGGGTTTACTGGAAGGCACATCATGCATTTCTTGATAGAGTGCTAATACTTTACTTTGTAATGGCGCAATGTGGTTGCTCATTTCGCTGGCTAATTGTTCTTTTATTGCATCTTTAGCATCATTCGCTAAATTGCTAGTAATCGCTTTAAGCTGACCAACGCTAATGCGGTTAGTAATGTTCATATCGCTGAGTATTTTAGTGCCCACACCTTTACCAAATTGAGCGTCTAACTGAGACTTGACCTGATCAACTGCACGTTGATATTTAGCTTCACGCCTGGTGGTCGCATCGTTACCAAAGCCACGAAGTTTAGAGCTTTTTGTGTGCAGGCTGGTTTCATTTTCGTTAATGCGTAGTAATTTTGCATCTTTTGTATCTTTAAATGTATCCTTCATGTCAGCTAAGTTTGTTGTTTGCTGCAGGGTTATCGTTGGCATATTATTTATCTCCTAGGTTTATACGCGGATCATATTATTGAGGTTGATAGAAACAACTTGATCATAATCACTGCTTATTCCAGCAAAAATTTTTCGCCATTCAACAACAGTGCAAATATAGTTGGTTAACACGGTTTGCAGTTGGGATATATCCAACCCGTGTAGTGTTCTGTCAAACAGCAACACAAACTCACCATTTTGCTCCTCTAAGGCAATACGAGTCCCACCCGTCTCCTTCCAAAGGGAGTTATACATCAGCACATTTTCAATAATGATGTTTCGCTGTTCGCTAACCGGCGTCCCCAAGTAACAAGTGAAAGTAAACATACCCAATTCAGCATTAAGTTCTGCTTCAATGATGAGTTTATTTGAATAGACGACAGTCCAAAAGTTTTTATGGTTCACCTCTATCACTTCATCTAAATCCATCACTGGGCCAATTTCAGCCATTAAGTGATGCGCTATCTGTTTAAAGTCCATATTATTCCCTTAGAATATAGTTAGATACGAGCCTCTATAAGCTTGTTATAAAGAATTACATTATCTTTAATGTCACGCAATAGACAAAAAGTCATAAAATTTTAGTTAAGCGTCTTTTCATAATAATCAGTATTTAAAGCATCTACGATTAAGCGGGCTATTAACTAAAAGCGGGGAGGATAGCGGTGATTAAGCAATAATATTTAAATGTGAGCAGTCATTAAAAGCGTTTTAACTAATTGATATAGAAATAAAAAGTTAGAATAGGGTCGCTAATGTAATCTAAAAAAATATAAAGGGTTAAACAAATACCCTTTATATTAATATGTTAAGGTGACTAAAAGTCAGCTTTAGTTTTATTCTTCAGGAAATGCTTTAGCCTGAACGACTTGTATAAACCTTTGAATAGTATCTGATGACAGTGAAGTGATCTCCTGATGACACTTGTGTAACGCTTTAAAAGCCTCTGGATTATCAGATGCACTTATATCTCCCGACAGTTCACTTTCAAACTGTTGCTTCAAAGAAGCGAGATGACTTTCTTTCACTGATATCGCGCTTTCAAGTGTTTGGATATCTAAGCTTAAGTCGACATCTTGATTCTGAGCTTGGCTTTGTTGTAACTTTTGAAGCTCTCTTTTATCCATACGTATTGAGCTTGACTCTTGGCCAATTTCACGCTCTAGTTGCATGGCAGTTTCAAAGATAGGTGTTAACTCTTCATTCGCTGCACCTCGAGTTCTAAAAGAGACATTTATTTGCGAGCTACCCGGGCCAATATAGTCTTTAGCGACATTATAGAGTGATTGCTTAGAGACTGAGGTCTCTAGGGTATTGAAGTCGGTACTGTCAGTTATACCCAGAGAATCTGGAAATACATCAAAGCTCCAATGCGCAAATTCAGCGTTCTCAGGACTAAACTCCTTTTCACAATGATTAAGGTATGCCTGTTGTAATGAATCACTACCACTTGCGATTAAAGTAGAGAATTTAGGGTTTTTAAAAGTTTGTCCATTCTCCGCTGTTAAGCCCATTTCCTGTGCGACGCCTTGATAAAACTCTTTTTCCATGCCGGCTACATGACCACGATCTACTTCTAAGTTTTGGAAAAACGAGGGAGATACTCCCATGTCATGTTTAATGATCTGGTTTAAGGCAATATGTGTTTTAGGTGTTCGAAGCGTCCCTGTGAGGCATAAGTTAACTAAAGTCACATCAGCGATCATATTACTCCATCGCTTGGTTAACCCGCCTAAGCTTACTCCACAAAATGTATCGTTCTCTTGCTCTGTGGCGTTACGGTAGGTTTGGCCGTAATCTTGGATTGCACTCTGCAGCCAATTTTGATCATTTTTGGTTGTTCCCATAGCGGAACTTTCAGAACAAAGACGTCCGGCAAAACCGACTAAGCCAAGTGTTGCAAAGTTAAATATATGGAAGGATACATTTTTAATGATGCCGTTATGTCGGCCAAACTTTGATGGAGATTTAGACATTTTACAATCTATCTCTACTTCCCCATTATTAGTACTGATTGATACTTTATCTTTAACGTGGCCAGCTTCACTGCCTTTATCAAATACCTTAAACAGATCTGATGATTTCAGGCTTCCGCTAACCGCGTCTGATGGACTAATCGCCATTGTAATTTCTCCTAACAATAATTAATTTAAATTACACTAGTATCATTGGGGCACTAGTTGCTTGTTGGTGAGTTTCTACAGCACCTTTACTTGTTTCTGAAATCTCATGAATTTTATCCGACCACGCCCATGATAGAGAATGAAAACGTTCAATCGCTGTGCAGAACAGTTCTCCATCCAATGGCGCTACTGGCAAGTCAGTCATTAATAAAGCTAATTTCCCTGTTGGATCAACACAAGTCATTGCACCGGCTGTGTCTTTCCAGCCGAAGTTTCCTTTGAGCATTAATTCAAAAATCTCTAAGCGGCTATTGTCGCTAATAACCCCTATTGTTGTGTACATAACAAATAAGTCGTCATGTTCGTAGTAATCAATATTGGTGACTACTCCATCATCAGAAAAGATACAGCAATAGTCTTTATCATCTAGCGCTAGGTCTGGTAGCCCAAGTTTTTCTCCCAAATATGAGATTAATTGAGTTGCATTTTCTTTAGACATATCGAGTTGTTCCTTAGCAATTTATTGAGTTAAAGCCAAATGCATATCATCAAAATGTTGCAATAAACATTTGGAAAAATAGAATTGATATTCATAGGGTTACTCCAATGAATTTAATTTCTATGCTTTTAGTTTGTCACATTGATACAGCAGAACTTTTAAGTAATGGGCGTAATATTTCAATTTTTGGTTTTATTACTTTGCTGTTTTATTTTGTGTGTAATGAGTCAAGTTTTACTGGTGGGTTTCTAATTTGACTAATAATTAAAAAAGTCAGACTTTAATTAAAATAATATAAATTAAGTTTGCTTTAAATTGTATGCATGTTGTAAATGTTGCAAGAAGAATAAGGTTTTG